>TARA_R110002049_G_scaffold100104_2_pt1 | contig 239389 bp, 225 predicted proteins | sample TARA_R110002049 | Tara Oceans TARA_R110002049 (sample SAMEA4396941) | marine metagenome | biome: Polar Biome; feature: [SRF] surface water layer (ENVO:00010504); material: water (ENVO:00002006), including particulate matter (ENVO:01000060) such as... | depth 5 m
CGCCACACATCTCGGTTTCGGTGTTGTAGTTGCCGCACGAGATTGGTGCGGTCCAATCGGCTTCGATCATCTTGGATTCGGGTAGGAAGTCGGACCAGGCATCGCCGGGGACAAGTTCGCTTTCCGAGACGACTTCGAACTGGCCGTCAGCCTGAATTTCACCGATCAGAACAGGCTTGGTCAGGTGATGATTGGGCAGCATGGTAGCGATGCCACCGGTCAGGTTCGGGGTTTCCAGGCCAATGATGGAGTCCAGAACGGCATCGGTATCGGTGGTTCCGGCCTTTTCGACAGCCTGAACCCAGAGGTTAAAGCCGATGACGGTAGCTTCCATTGGGTCGTTGGTGACCTTGTCGGCATCGTTCATGAAGGTCTGCCAGGCAGAGATGAACTCTTCATTTTCAGGGGTGTCGACGGACTGGAAGTAGTTCCAAGCTGCCAGATGGCCCACCAGTGGGGTGGTGTCGAATCCAGCGAGTTCTTCTTCGCCAACGGAGAAGGCCACGACCGGAATGTCCTCGGCCTTGATGCCCTGATTGGCGAGTTCCTTGTAGAATGGCACGTTGGCGTCACCATTGATGGTGGAGACAACGGCAGTCTTCTTGCCGGTCGAGCCGAAGGTCTTGATGTCGGACACGATGGTCTGCCAATCGGAGTGACCGAATGGCGTGTAGTTGATCATAATATCTTCTTTGGCCACGCCCTTGTCCATGAGGTACTGCTCAAGGATCTTGTTGGTGGTCTGCGGATAGACGTAGTCAGTACCGGCCAGCACCCAGCGCTCCACGCCTTCGCTTTCCATCAGGTAGTCGACGGCAGGGATTGCCTGCTGGTTGGGAGCGGCGCCGGTGTAGAATACGTTGCGCTGGCTCTCTTCGCCTTCGTACTGCACGGGGTAGAACAAGATCGAGTTCAGCTCTTCAAAGACGGGCAGAACCGATTTGCGGGATGATGACGTCCAGCAGCCGAACACGGCTGCAACGCCGTTCACTTCGATCAGTTCACGCGCCTTTTCGGCAAACAGCGGCCAGTCTGAGGCAGGATCAACGACGACGGCTTCGAGCTGCTTGCCCAGGAGGCCGCCCTTCTTGTTCTGCTCGTCGATCAAGAACAGCATGGTGTCCTTGAGCGTGGTCTCGGAGATCGCCATCGTGCCCGAAAGCGAATGCAGGACGCCGACCTTGATGGTCTCGTCCTGTGCGAATGCGGGAACCGTGGCCGTCATGGAAAGGCTGCCGGCCATGGCCGCAGCAAGCAGAGCGCTCTTGGCGCCGAAGTTCTTCATGTGATCGTCCCTCTATGCAAATTGAGCCCCAAGCCACCAAGGGAGGCGCTTGTTGGGGGGACTGTGGGACAGTTTGTTAACGGGGCCCTATACGTCGATTGACGTAGCTGCGGCTCTGGTGTCTGCGCATTGGTCTCGCAAAAGGCTCAAAAACCTAGTGTTTCCAAGCAATACCGTGCTAACAAGCATGTGCCGATTTATTGTGCGGTCGACGAAACTGATTAACAACTAGACGGTTCATGGCGCGTCAACGCATCATTCCCATCCGCCGCGAGTATAACCGTTGGGTCGCAAACCAGACCCTCGAGGACTATGCGCTGCGCTTCACCGCCAAGTCGGCGCGCCGATTTTCCAACGATCGGATCTCGCAGACGGCCATTGGTGCCATCTCGTTCCTAGCACTGGAGGCAATTGGTGGCGCCATTACGCTGAGCTACGGGACCACCAACGCCATCATCGCCATTGTGGTGGCGTCACTTGCCATCCTGCTGATTGGCTTGCCAATCGCGCGCTATGCCACAAAGCACGGTGTTGATGTCGACCTGCTGACGCGCGGCGCCAGTTTTGGCTACATCGGTTCGACGATCACCTCCCTGATCTATGCCAGCTTTACTTTCATCCTGTTCGCCATTGAAGCCTCGATTATGTCAAGCGCGCTGCAACTGGCGTTCGGTATCCCGCTGTGGCTGGGATACATAATCAGCGCCGTGGTCGTCATACCCTTGGTGACGCACGGCGTTCAGATGATCAGTCGGTTTCAACTGATAACCCAGCCAGTCTGGGTCGTGCTCAACATCCTGCCGTTCTTCTTCATAGCCTTTCTTGACTGGGACAAGTTCGATCTGTGGCGCAGCTTTGCGGGTCTGGGTGCGCCGGAGGGCGTCGCTGGCAGCATCGCGCCGTTCGACCTGGCCAAGTTTGGGGCGGCTTCAGCCGTCATCCTGGCGCTGATGACGCAGATTGGCGAACAGGTCGACTTCCTGCGTTTTCTGCCCGCAGAAGGCGTCAGCAAGTGGCGACACAAGGTGGCAATCTTTCTGGCAGGCGCTGGTTGGGTAGTTGTCGGCGCGCCGAAACTGCTGGCTGGCTCGTTCCTTGCGTACCTAGCCCTTTCGAGCGGGGTATCACCCGAGCATGCGTCCGAGCCCGGTCACATGTATGCGGTGGCTTTCGGCTACATGGTGCCCAACGAGTTCATGGCGTTGATGCTGATGGCCGTTTTCGTGGTGATCAGCCAGCTCAAGATCAACGTGATGAATGCCTATGCCGGCTCGCTGGCCTGGTCGAATTTCTTTTCGCGCCTGACCCATAGCCATCCGGGGCGCGTTGTCTGGCTGCTGTTCAATGTCGCAATTGCGCTTCTGTTGATGGAATTGGGCATTTATCGGCTGCTCGAGGAAACCCTGGGTATCTTTTCCATCATCGCGATGGCCTGGCTGTGCTCTATCTCGGCAGATCTGTTCGTGAACAAACCGCTTGGCCTTGCCCCGCCCGGCATCGAGTTTAAAAGGGCGCATCTCTACGACATCAACCCGGTCGGTGTTGGCTCAATGCTGCTGGCCACGACCATTGCGTTGATGGCCCATTTTGGACTGTTTGGAGAGACTGCTGCAGCCCTTTCATCCTATGTGGCGCTGGTTGTGGCCTTTATCGCCTCGCCGACGATCGCATGGGCAACCAAGGGCAAATACTATCTGGCACGGAAGCCCCGAAAGCAGTGGCAGACGCTGGATTCGGTCACCTGTTCGATTTGCCAGCATCCTTTTGAGCCCGAGGACATGGCTTGGTGTCCTGCCTATGCGGCGCCGATCTGCTCGCTTTGCTGCTCTCTGGACGCGCGCTGCCACGATATGTGCAAACCGCACGCGCATTTTCGGGCCCAGACCCACGCCGTGGCAGCCAGTATTCTGCCTGAGTGGGCCATCGCCAAACTGCAAACCCGACTTGGGCGCTACAGTATTTCCATGGCCATTGCGGTCGCAATGCTGGGTGGTGCGCTCTGGCTTATCTATTATTTCGCGGCTGGCGCTGCGCCGCATACCGCCGATGTTGTGGGAGGCACGCTGGCGGTGGTGTTCTTTGTGTTCGCCGTTACCGCAGGCATTATCACCTGGTTTCTTGTGCTGGCCCATGACAGTCGCCTCGTGGCCGAAGAAGAGAGCTCACGCCAGAATACGCTGCTTCTCAAGGAGATCGACGCGCATTCACGCACCGATGCTGCCTTGCAGCGTGCCAAAGAAAAGGCAGAAGCCGCCAATCAGGCCAAGAGCCGCTATGTTGTGGGCTTGAGCCATGAATTGCGGACGCCGCTCAACGCGGTGATGGGTTATGCGCAGGTGCTTGAGAGGGATGCGGGCCTGCCGGAAAATCGGCGTGGCTCGGTACAGATCATTCGGCGCAGCGCCGAACATCTATCGGGCTTGATCGATGGCTTGCTCGACATTTCCAAAATCGAGGCAGGACGCCTGCAGGTTTACTCCAACGAGATCAACATCCAGGACTTTCTCGATCAGATCGTTGACATGTTCAGTCTGCAAGCCAAGGTCAAAGGCTTGGAATTCCGCCACGAGCGCGCGCGCGCCTTGCCCACACATGTGCGCACCGACGAAAAACGTCTGCGCCAGATCCTGGTGAACCTTCTCTCCAACGCCATCAAATTCACCAATGAGGGTCATGTCAGCTTCAAAGTGGAGTACCGCAACCAGGTGGCCAATTTCGTCGTCGAAGATAGCGGTACGGGCATTGCAGCTGGCGATATCGAGCACGTCTTTGAGCCCTTCGTACGCGGTGAGGCCGAGCGGAACCGGTTCGTGCCGGGTCTCGGGCTGGGTTTGACCATTACTAAGCTGCTTACCGAGACGCTGGGGGGGGAAATATCACTGACCAGCACCATTGACGTTGGAACGCGGTTTCAGGCGCGGTTGATGCTGAGCAAGGTGGAGAGACCACAGGCGGCACATGCCGATATTCGGCGCGTTGTTGGCTACAAGGGGCCTTCTCGAACGGTCATGGTGGTGGACGACAATGCAGACCATCGAGATCTTGTCCGAGAAATGCTCTCGCCTCTCGGCTTCGTGGTCCTGTCAGTCAAGGATGGGTCCGGTTGCCTGCAGGGCATTGAGGCGCACAGACCGGATGTCTATTTTCTCGATATCCGCATGCCCGGCATGAATGGATGGGAGCTCGCGCAAGCCTTGCGGGATCGTGCTGTCGTTGCGCCGATCATAATGCTATCGGCGAATATCGGCGATGGTGCTGGGCCCACCAACTCAGATGCAGGCCACACAGATACTCTGGCCAAGCCGTTTGAGCTCAATCAGTTGCTGGAAAAACTGGCGGCGCATCTGGCGCTGGAGTGGGATTACGCCGAGCAGGCTGTTGCAGCGTCCGGGAATGGTGCTTCGAAACTGCTGTCGCCGGGCGCTGAACACTTGCGCGAACTGGTCAGTCTGGGGCAAATCGGGCATGTGCGTGGAATCGAGGCCAAGCTAGGTGAGCTGGCGCGCGAAGCGGCCAACAGGCCGCTGGTGGATGCATTGTCGGCGCACCTGGCCGCCTTCGATTTCGAAAGTTATGCCGAACTCATTGAGCGGGTGAGCCATGAGCCGGATTGAGAAGGATCAGGACATCGTCCTGCTGGTCGACGACTCCCCGGAGTCGCTCGGTTTCCTGACTGAGGCGCTCGAGCAATCCGGGGTCACTGTACTGGTGGCCCGCAGTGGCGAAACAGCGTTGAACATTGCCGTGCGCGTCGCGCCCGATGTGGTATTGATGGACGCTGTGATGCCGGGCCTGGATGGGTTTGAAACCTGCCGGCGGCTCAAGGCCATGGCAACGCTTACCCATGTGCCGGTGATTTTCATGACCGGGCTGACCGAGACCGAGCATATCGTACATGCGCTCGAAAGCGGCGGCGTTGATTACCTCTCCAAGCCGATCAATGTTGACGAATTGCGTGCTCGCATAAGGGTGCATCTGGCCAATGCTCGGCGGGCGCAAAGTGCGCGGATCGCGCTTGACGCCGCGGGGCGGCATCTGGTGGCGTTCGGCCGTGATGGAGTCGTATTGTGGTCGACGCCACAAAGCACGCGATTGCTGGAGCAATCGGGGGTGGACGTGCGGGGGTCTGACGAAATGTCGGCCCGTTTTCTGGCATGGCTTCTGCAGCGCGGCGATGATCTGGCTCCCGGTAGCGGATTTGAACTCGCTTTGGCAGGTGCGCCAGAGCTTCAGTACGCGTTTCTCGGGGTTGTTGGTGGCGACGAATACCTGTTTCGTCTGGCCCGTGCGCAGGCTGAAGGTCAGGAGGACGTCCTGCGGCAGCAGTTTGGTTTGACCCTGCGCGAGAGTGATGTCTTGCTGTGGATCTCACGCGGTAAATCGAACCGGGATATCGGCGATATCCTTGGGCTCAGCCCCCGCACGGTGAACAAGCACCTCGAGCAGGTTTATACCAAGCTGGGCGTAGAGAACCGGGCCTCGGCAGCGATCAAGGCAATTCAGGCCTTGCAGGCCCTGTTTGAACTCTAAACTGCGCCGCCATTGCGTTTCCGGTCTCGCCAAAAACATCGATCACATATTTTTCTAGCCGGAACGCTTCTGCCCAACACCCGTTGTTCGAACAACCCTCGCGGCCACTATCTGCTGCGGGAGACGATCTTGGTGTCGGCATAAATAGGCACCAGATGGTCCGTAGGTCGCTGTGGAGGCTGACGCTCCTTTGCAGCGACCTCGGTGGGGCGCGAAACTTCGGTTTCGCGCCCTTTTTGCGTTGTACGGATGGGCCTCGGGTGGAGCGTCCCTGACAATGGCGGACTAAGTGCAAGCGGATGATCAGCGCCCCAGCTTGAGCGCAGCGTCTGCCCAAAATCCAAGCGCATTGCACATAAAACACTCACAGTATCTTTTAGGCTAATTTATGTGCGATTTTTCTTGCGCACATGCACACACTGCGCTTGTGTTCGGGCATCATCACCCAGGGGACGTACACATGCTCAATCGCAGACTTCTCATTTCCACATTCGCCGTTGCCTTTGCCGGATTGTCGGCGCTGCCAGCGGTGGCGCAGACAGCGATCAAGTTTACACTCGACTGGAAGTATGAGGGGCCAGCCGCCGGCTTTCTGCTGGCGCTGGACAAGGGGTACTTCAAGGATGAAGGCCTCGACGTCACCATTGATAGCGGAAATGGCTCTGTCGATGCCATTCCGCGCGTCGCTACGGGTGCCTATCAGATGGGTTTCGGCGACATCAATTCAGTCATCAAGTTTCTCGATGAGGACCCTGCGCAGCCGGTCAAGGCAGTGATGATGGTCTATGAAAAGCCGGTCTTTGCCGTGGTCGGGCGCAAGTCGCTTGGTGTTACCGAGGATCCGAAGTCTCTCGAAGGCAAGAAGCTGGGTGCGCCGCCACCGGACGGTGCGTTCGCCCAGTGGCCGGCCTTTGTCGAAGCTGCCGGGATCGATACGTCGACGATCGCCATAGAGTCCATTGGCTTCCCCGTCCGCGAACCCATGCTGGCGTCGGGTGATGTGGATGCGGTGTTCGGTTTCGCCTTCTCGGTGATCCTCAACCTGAAAGCCAATGGTGTTCCAGACGAGGATATTGCGACCATCCTGTTCGCCGACAATGGGCTGAACCTTTATGGCAATGCCGTGCTGGTCAACGAAGATTTCGCCGCAGAAGATCCAGAGGCTGTGAAGGGTTTCCTACGCGCTCTGATCAAGGGCTTTTCCGACGCGGTTGCAGACCCTGCCGCCGGCGTGGAGGCTGTGCTGGCACGCAATGAGATTCTCAACAGCGACATCGAACTGGAGCGGCTTGAAATGGCCAATTCGATGAATATCAAGACGCCCTATGTGATCGAAAACGGCTTTGGCGATGTCGACATGGCGCGTCTTGCAGCATCTATCGACACGCTGAAAATCTCGATGGGGCTGACTGGGGCAGTCGCGGCAGAAGATGTGTTTGACGCTCAGTACCTGCCACCTGCTGCAGAGCGCATGCTGCCCTAAGCCCTAATTCAAGCAACGGCCCGGGCGATGACGTCCGGGCTGATTTTTTCGGGGAGGCCGAGGATGGCTCTGGTCAGTATCGACAATGTGGACATGCGCTATGGCGGCCCAGGCGGGACGCTGGCGGTCAGTGGGTTGACCATGCGGATTGAACGTGGCGATTTCGTCGCGGTGGTCGGGCCTTCTGGTTGCGGCAAGTCCACGTTGATGAAATTGGTAACCGGGCTGCATGTCCCCCAGGAGGGGACGGTAATTGTTGCGGGCCACCAGGTGACCAAGCCGGTCTCCATTGTCGGTATGGCTTTTCAGAACCCCACGATGCTGCCCTGGCGGACAACGCTGGAAAACGTGCTTCTGCCACTCGAGATCGTCGAGAAGCACAGGCACCGCTTGCGCGCCCACAAAAAGGAATACGTCGAAAAGGCAGAACACCTGCTTGAAACTGTGGGACTCAAAGGGTTCGGCGAGAAATTTCCCTGGCAGTTGTCTGGCGGAATGCAGCAAAGGGCCAATCTATGTCGGGCGCTGATCCATGAGCCGGAATTGCTAATGCTGGACGAGCCGTTCGGCGCGCTCGATGCCTTTACACGCGAAGAGTTGTGGTGCGTCATTCGAGACCTGCACGCTGCCCGGGATGTGACGATTGTGCTCGTTACCCACGATCTGCGGGAATCAGTATTCCTGGCCGACAAGGTACTGGTCATGAGCGCGCGTCCGGGGCGCGTGGTTGCAGAACACGAAGTGCCGTTCACGCGGCCGCGTCAGCTCGATATTCTTTATGACAAGGCGTTCAACGACATGGTGCAAGCGCTGCACGGTGAAATTGCCACGGCGAGGGCCGCAGCATGACCAATATCGAGAGCGCCACTGCCAACGCCACCCTGCCGCCACCCAAGAGCTTTAACATCAACTGGCTGGTGCTGGCGCCGTGGCTCTACACTATTGCCCTGTTTGTGGTCTGGGAGGTTGTGGTCAGATCGATGGGTATCTCCCAAACAATCCTGCCAGCGCCGAGCCGAATTGCCGAAGCGATCGTGCAGTATTGGTCCCCGATCTGGAAGAACTCACTTCAGACCCTCTACACGACCGTGCTTGGTTTTCTGATTGCTGTAATTGCCGGCCTGGGGCTTGGGTTGTTCATTGGCTGGTCCAAGGCGATCTATGCCGGGCTCTACCCGATCATGATCGGCTTCAATGCCATTCCCAAGGTGGCATTGGTGCCCATTCTGGTAATCTGGTTCGGTATCGGGACGGTGCCGGCGGTGCTGACCGCCTTCCTGATTTCGTTCTTTCCCATCGTGGTCAATGTGGCCACAGGTCTGGCGACAATCGAACCGGAGACAGAAGACGTGCTGCGCGCGCTTGGCGCCAAGAAACTCGACATCATGCTCAAGGTCGGCATTCCGCGCTCGATGCCATATTTCTTCGGCTCGCTGAAGATCGCCATCACACTGGCGTTTGTCGGTTCGGTGGTGTCGGAAACCGTCGCCTCCAATTCGGGCCTGGGCAATATGATGAGTTCGGCGCAGAGCCAGTTCAATGTACCGCTGGTGTTCGCGGGACTCATGATGCTCGCTGTCGAGGGCATCGCAATGTATGCGCTCATGGCCTGGATCGAAAAGCGGATGACCGGCTGGGCGCACCGCTCAACCATGGCGCATTAGAGCCCGGCGGTCAGGTTGAGCTGGTCCAGGGTTTGGCGATCTTCGGGATCGACCATGCCGATCAGGAAGTGGGTCACGATCTTGCGCGCGTCGGGGGGCAGGCTGGCAATGGCATCATTGATGCGGCTGGCCTGGGTGGCGGACAGGGTGGCGAAGAATTCGCGGCCCTTGTCGGTAGCATAGAGCAGGCGCTGACGCCGGTCGGCGCGGCCGGTCTTCTGCTCGACATAGCCATTGTCGATCAGCTGGCGCAGCACGCGGGCCAGGCTCTGCTTGGTGATCTTGAGGATGTCGAGCAGGTCGGCCACGGGCATGCCCGGCCGAAGGCATACAAAATACAGCACGCGGTGGTGCGCGCGACCGAAGCCCTGATTGCCCAACATGGCGTCTGCATCGCCGGTAAAGTCGCGATAGGCAAAGAAGAACAGCCCCATGATGTCGAGCGGGAGGGGCTCGCCATCCGGACCTGCGTAATTTATGTCAGTCATGTTGACATTTTTTTGGTACGCTGCCATTGTCTTCCCATCAGGACGCCGTTCTGTCTTATCCCTCAGCCTTTGTGGTTTGCCAAGGCCTTGGAGCTCGGGCATGATTGGCGCCAATCAGGCAGCTGAAGCGGCGCCTGCACAGTAATTTTCGGGAGACAACGATGGCCGGCGTGCCGATGGACCAGCGTGAAGGCTGGATCTGGTTTGATGGCGAGTTCAAACCGTGGAAAGACGCGAAGATTCACGTGCTGACACATGGGCTGCATTATGCCAGCTCGGTGTTCGAGGGCGAGCGGGCCTATGGCGGCGAAATCTTCAAGTCGCGGGAGCATTCGGAGCGGTTGATCCGGTCAGCTGCGACGCTGGACATGAACATGCCCTGGAGCGTCGATCAGATCGAGGAGGCCAAGCGGGCCGTTCTGGAAAAGAACGGTCTGGTTGATGCCTATGTGCGCCCCGTGGTGTGGCGCGGCTCGGAAGAGCTCAGCGTACCGGCGCGTAACAATACCATCCATTTTGCGATCGCAGCATGGGTCTGGCCGAGCTACTTCTCGGTCGAGGAGAAGCTCAAAGGCATCCGCCTGGAGTGGAGCAAGTGGAAGCGTCCGTCACCAGAGACGATTCCGTCGTCGGCCAAGGCCGCAGGCCTGTACATGATTTGTACGTTGAGTAAGGACGCGGCCATGGCCAATGGTTATGCCGACGCGCTGATGCTCGACTACCGCGGCTATGTTGCCGAGGCGACCGGCGCCAATGTGTTCTTCATCAAGGGCAAGGATATCACGACGCCCACGCCTGACTGTTTCCTGGACGGCATTACCCGCCGCACATTGATCGAGCTGGCCAAACAGCACGGCTACTCTATCACCGAGCGTCACATCAAGCCTGAGGAACTCGATCAGTTTGACGAGTGCTTCCTGACCGGTACCGCTGCAGAGGTGACACCGGTGAGCGAGATCGGGCAGTTCCGCTTCAAGCCTGCTGAAGGCTGCCGTACGCTGATTGATGCCTATGCAAAGGCCGTGCAGCCCAAGCGCGCTGCCGCCGAATAGGTTTTTGATACCGATATAAAAAAGCCGGGCCATTGTGCCCGGCTTTTTGTTGTTGGTGCGGTTCGGCCTATGCGGTTTGGGCGGTCCACTGCAGGATCTCGGCCATAACCTGCTTGAGCGCCCCGTCCAGGCCGCCAATGGCAGCAGCAGCAGGGTCAATGGCAGCGGCCTGAGTGGCCGAGAAGCTCTTGCTGGCGAAGATCATGCCGCGACGTTCATCCACCAGTTTAGCGTTGATCCGGACGGTAGCCAGATTGCCATTGGCGGCGTCGATTTCGAAGGCCTGCAGTTCGGTGGCCAGTGTGACGTCGACCCGCAACTGATCGTCTGGGCGACCGATATTGGGGAAGTTCGAGGCTTCAAAGGTCTGCAGCAGGCGCGTCTGCACAAGCCGGGGCAGGGTATCGGACAATTGCGCATCAGGCAGATAGCTGAGCACATTGCCGACATCGCGCACGACCACGCGCTGCGAGTCATAGGTCTGAACCGTCTTGGGCAGGGTGATGACCACCACTCGCGACGAGCGCCTGCGCATGGGGACCAGGCTCGCGCTGCTCAGATCAAAAGTCACCGGCGGCGCTCCTGCGAGACAGCCGGTCAGCGTGAGCGCCATGGCGGACGCGCCTAGGGCCATGAATGTGCGTCGTGTGGTGGACATCGGCCCTACCTCTTGTTGTAGTCGCGGACGGTTTCCCCGCCAAAAATAAGACCCTGCGGGTTGCTTTCAAGGTTGCGCACCACGCGGTCAAGCCGCGCCAGTGTCGCCCGAGCCTCTTCGGCAAGGGCAGCATAACCGGGTAACCCGCTGGAGGTGAAATTGTTCAACCCGACTGCAATGCTGGCGGTGCTGGTATTGAGCTGATCGGCCAGTTGACGGATCGAGACCGCGGCATCGCCGATCTGAGCAAACAGGCCTTCGCCTTCGGCATTGTTGACCGAGCCGTCGACCTTTTCGAGGATCTCATCAACCTTGGTGGCCGAACCCACGAGCGAATTGGAAATCTCGGTCAGGTTGGCGACGATAGAGTCGATATTGGTCGCGTTGTCGCCAAGCTTGGTGGCGAAATCATCGACATTGCCCAGAACACGGCTGACCATTGCCGGGTCAATCTCGGCGGCGACCTGATTGATCTTGACCACAGCGGGATCGAGGTTGGCCACCATTGTCGTGATGCCTTCCGCCAGCGTGCCGGTCGCAGCGAACAGGCTGTCGATCTGCTCGGAATTGCGGGCGAGGCTGTCGGTAAAGGTGGTGATGTCATCCACGACAGTGGCGACCTTTTCAGGTGGCAGCGCAGCCAGAATGTCCTTGAGTTCAGCGGTCACAGTGCTGATCTCGCTGGAGAAGGTATCGGCATTGGCAACAATGCGGGTGACCGCTTCGGGATCAATGGCAGCAGTTACGGCGTCGATGCGATCAACACTGGTCGACAGCGTAGCACTCATTTTCGTGATGTCGTCAGACAGGGACGATGCTGCGGCGAAGAACTCATCCACCTTGCCGGAATTGCGCGAGAGCGTCTCGCTGAACTCGGCGACATTGTCGACAACCTGCGTAACCTTTTCGGGCGGAATAGCGGCGGTCAGCTCACCGAGCTTGCTGGAGAGCGCACCGATCTGTTCAGCCATCGGACCCACTTGCTTGCCCGCCTCGGCTATGGTCGCAAGCGCGTCTTTGACGCCATCGGCATTGGCCGCCAGCGCATCGCTGAAAGTGGCGACATTGCTGATGGTTTCGTTGAGCTTCTCGTCATTGGTGTCGAGGAAGCCATTCAGGCGGTCCACGGCGGTGGCCGTGCCATTGATCGTTGTTGAGAGGCCGTCGAGGATGGACTGGAAGTCGGAAACCTTGGCGTACAGCGTGGGGACATTGCGGCCGGGCTCGGTCGGTGGGTCGCCTGCACTGGCCGTGCCACCCGACAATTGCAGCGAGCCCACGCCGGTCAGGCCCTGAAAGCCCATCAAGGCCTTGGTATCAGCCTTGATCGGGATCGCCGCATCGATTTCCATGCGGGCAATGACGCGATTGATGTCATCAGGGTCTAGCGTAACGGTTTTGACCTGACCCACCTTGATGCCGTTGAACTGAACCTCGGTGCCCGCACTCAGACCCGAGACAGTGCCCGTGAAGATCACCTCATAGGTCGCAGTCTGGGTATTGCTGGAGGGACCGGCAAACCAGTACACAAAGCCAAACAAGGCAACCAGAACGGCGGTGGCTATGACCCCGACTACGGCATAATTTGCTTTGTTTTCCATGGTTAGCCTTCGAGGTTGTGGGCGCGGGGGCCGTGGAAATAATCCCTGAGCCAAGGCTCGGAGGCAGCACGCATTTCGCTCAGTGTCCCAGCCTTGAGCAGCTTGCCGTTTGCGAGCGCGACAATGCGGTCACAGGCGACTTCCAGGCTGTCCAGATCATGGGTCACCATAAGTACTGACAGACCCAGCGTATTGCTCAATGTGACAATCAACTCGTCAAATTTTCCGGCGCCGATCGGATCGAGGCCGGCGGTTGGCTCGTCGAGAAATAGAATTTTGGGATCAAGCGCCAGAGAGCGAGCCAATGCGGCGCGCTTGATCATGCCACCCGATAACTGGGTTGGATAGGTGTAGGCGGCGCTGGCAGGCAGCCCGACCAGATCGATCTTCATTCGCGCGACCTCGCGGCGGAGCTTGGGCGACAGATCAAGGTGCTCGCGCATGGGGAATTCGATGTTTTCCAGCACGTTGAGCGATGAGAACAATGCGCCCTGCTGGAACAGAACACCCCAGTCCCGGCGGATGGTCTCTCGTTCGCGCACGGACAGTTCAGAGAACGGACGGCCGAAGACTGTGATGTCACCGCGGCGGTGGGGGATGAGCCCAGCCATCGCGCGCATGGTGACGGTCTTGCCCGAACCGGACGGTCCGATCAGGCCGAGGATTTCGCCACTGCGCAGCTCAAAGTTCAGACCATTGATGATGATTGTGCTGCCAAAGCCCACAACGAGATCGTTGACCTGCATGGCGGCGGGGACGGGGAGGGTGGAGGTGTTTTCCATCGCTAGAACCCGACCGCAGCAAAGAAGATGGCGAACAAGCCGTCGGCCACGATCACCACAAAGATGGATTTGACCACCGAAGAGGTGGTGCGGCGCCCCAACGACTCCGACGAGCCCTGTACCTTCATGCCCTCGACTGAGGCGATCAGGCCGATCAGGAGGCCCATGAAGGGGGATTTGAGCAGGCCAACGGCAACGCTGGTGATGGTCATGGCGTCTTGCAGGCGAATGACGAAGACCTCGATCGGGATTCCGCCGTAAGCCTTGGCAACCAGAATGGCGCCTGCCAGACCGGCCATTGACCCGACAAACGCCAGAAGGGGTAAGCCCACGATCAGTGCAAGCGCGCGCGGCAGCAGCAAGGCCTGATAGGGATCAACGCCCATGACCCGCAGCGCATCAAATTCCTCGCGGATACGCATCGAACCGATTTCGGCTGTGATGGCAGAGCCTGAACGGCCAGCGACCATGATAGCGGCAAGCAGCACGCCGATCTCGCGGAACATCAGAATGGCGGCGAGATCGACCACCAGAATGGCGGCACCGAAATTGCGCAATTGCAGAATGGTCTGCTGTGTGATGATGGCGCCCACCACCAGCGAGATCAGCGCCACGATTGGAATGGCGCGCAGAATGATCTGTTCAAACTGTTCGACAAAACTGGCGAGGCGCAGCGGGGACTGAAAGGTTGCGGTGCGCCAGAAAGCCCCGATCAGATGACCCTGGGTGGCATTGACACTGACAACGTCCTTGCTGGCATCGATAACGGTTCGGCCCAGGGCGATGAAGGGAGCGATCAGAAAATTGTCGGTATGCTGGGGTGGCAAATCGGCAGGTTCATATTCATCGATTCGCGCCAGCAGCGTCTGGTGCTTCGAGGACGCGCCAACAAAGCTGCCAGCGCCAGCAGCACCATGACGACGTAACTGCGTGAGCAACCAGGCGCCTGTTGTGTCGAGCATGCCGATACGTGCTATGTCTATATCAACACTGGTGTTTCCGGGGATCGATGGCGTGAGGCCAGCAACTTCGAGCTCCAGGGCACGTGCATTTGCTGACGTCCAATCACCCGAACAACGGATTGTCGGATCCGCCCCGCGCGTTTCGTCTAACTCGATATACCGACCCATCGGACCTGCAGTGCCACAACTTATGAGCGGACTATTAACACGTTCCCCCTGGATTTGGCATGCCCTGTTGCAGTGGGGCGCCGATTATAGTGGCGCTATTCCCAGCGGGCCCGGGCTGTGTCGTCGTCGGCCCTGGGGGCAACCCACTGCGCACCACCGGGGCCGGTTTCCTGTTTCCAGAACGGGGCATCGGTCTTCAGATAATCCATGAGAAACTCGGCGCTCTCAAAGGCCGCTGTGCGGTGGGGCGACAGTGTCATGACCTGCACGATGGGGTCGCCTGGTTGCAGCGTGCCATAGCGGTGAATGATGCTGGCGGCGCGCAATTCGAACCGCTGCATTGCTTCACCGAGAATGGCACTGAGCTGATTGATGGCCAGTTCGGGATAGCATTCAAGTGTCAGGCTTGTGATGGGCGCGTCGGGTGTCGAACGAACCAGGCCTGTAAAGCTGACAGCGGCCCCGGCACCATCGCCAGCGGCCAGGAACGTGTTGGTTTCGGCGCCGGGGTCGAACGCTTGGGTGGTGACGCGCACGCTCATCATCAGCCGCCGGTCATGGGTGGGAAAAACGCGACGGTACTGGCGCCAGCCAATGGCGTTTCGTGCGGTACCAGTTTGGCATCAACAGCAGATTTGATCAGGCTGCGTTTGGCAACGGCGTGGGCAAAGGCTTCGTCGCGTTCAGCCAGCCAGTCGATCAGATCGCCTACCGTGGCGACGCTATCGGGCGGGCTGACCTCTTCGCTGCCCCGATTGAGGCGCTCGCGGAGCCAGGCGAAGTAGAGGATCTTCATTTCACATCGCCTGACAGGTGTGGCCAGCTGGCGCGAAGATAGTCCCAACCCGTCCAGAGCGTCAGGGCGCCGGCGAGCCAGAGCAGCACATCGCTGAGCAGGCCAAACCCGGGAACAATGCGTTCAAACAGCACAATGGAGAGTGCTACCAACTGAACGGTGGTCTTCCATTTGGCCAGTTGGCTGACAGGCAGCACGATCTTGGTATTACCAAGGAACTCACGCAGGCCGGAGATGAAAAATTCCCGGAACAGAATGGCGCAGACCGGGATCATATCCCAGCCCGACAGGCTGCCATCCCAAGCCAGTACGGCGATCATGATACCCACCAGCAGTTTGTCTGCGATGGGGTCAAGCATACGGCCCAAGGGCGAATACTGGTCCCAGGCGCGGGCGAGGTAGCCATCGAGCCAGTCGCTGGCTGCCGCCAGCACGAAAAGGATCAGCGCAATCAGGCGCAGGATCAGATCACCATCCATCACCAGAATGGCAATGGGGATAATCGCCAGGATGCGCGCAATGGTGATCAGGTTAGGGACGAGGAGCAGCGGGTTTTTGGCCATGGATTGACAGAACAGTTTTGCTGGTAAGGGGTCAAGAGTGAGTTCGTCAGTAGCGATGGCCATTTTAACCTCCCCCCGTGGGGGGAGGATTAGTGCGGCTAGGGGATTGGCGATATTGCCTTATGCGACACGCTGCTTGGTGGCGGCGCGCCGGGCCGCTACCGCCTCGGCGAGGGTTTCCAGCGCTGTTACGGTAGTGTCCCAATCGATGCAGCCATCGGTGATAGACTGACCGTAGACGAGTTCACGGCCGTCAACGAGATCCTGACGGCCGGCCACGAGGTTGGATTCGACCATGACCCCAATGATGCGGCGATCACCGGCGGCCATCTGGGTGCCAATATCGGCCAGAACGGCTGGCTGGTTTTCGGGCTTCTTGGACGAATTGGCGTGGCTGGCATCGATCATGATGCTGGCGGGCAGGCCGGCTTTTTCTGCCGCGCTGGCGGCAGCATCGACGCTGGCTGCGTCGAAATTAGTGGTTTTGCCGCCGCGCAGGATGATGTGACCGTCCTCATTGCCTGTGGTGGCTGCAATGGCTGAGCGACCGTTTTTGGTAACGGCGAGGAAATGGTGGGGCTGGCTGGCCGAGGCCACAGCGTCCAGTGCGATTTTGACGTTACCGTCCGTACCATTCTTGAAGCCGACCGGGCAGGAAAGCCCCGAGGCCAGTTCGCGGTGGATCTGGCTTTCGGTGGTGCGGGCACCAATGGCGGCCCAACTGACCAGATCGGCGATGTATTGCGGGGTGGTCATGTCGAGGAATTCGCAGGCCGCGGGCAGGCCCAGATTGGCGATATCGAGGAGCAGAGCGCGGGCTGTGTGCAGGCCGTTATCGATGTCGAAGCTGCCATCGAGATTGGGGTCGTTGATCAAGCCCTTCCAGCCCACAGTGGTGCGGGGCTTTTCGAAATACACACGCATGATGATCTCAAGCCGGTCGCCCAGGGTGTCACGCAGCGCGCTGAGGCGCTTGGCGTAATCCAGCGCCGCGGCGGGATCGTGGATGGAGCAGGGCCCGACCACGACCGCAAGGCGATCATCGGCGCCAGTGAGAATGTTGTGGAAGGCGTGCCGAGCGCTGATGACGGTGCGCGTGGCTGCATCGGTGCGCGGATGCTGGCGCATCACCTCGATGGGGGTGGTGAGTTCCTTGATGGCGCTGATACGCAGGTCATCGGTGGTCTTGAGCATTGGTGGTCTCCTCGGGAATTTCGGGTGAGGCGGCCAACAAAAAAGCCGCCTCGTATGGGGGCGGCTGGCTTCGGGTTCGGTCGTATCCTGGAAGGATCAGATCAAGCGCGCGGTAGCCTCCGCCGAGAGCGGATAGCTAAACCAAAACGAAAAAGTGGCTGCGGTGCGGATCATGAGGGAAGTTGTAGCGTGGGATCCGCTGGCTGTCGACTACTACTTTAGCCGCCAGCGCCCTGATAATTGCGCAGGACCAGGCGCTGCGCATAGACGTCAAAGTTGTCGCGACTCAGGATAATCTGAACGCGTGGGCCCCAATTATGGTCCCTGGAGGTTTCGTCATCAAACCCCAGCAGTTCCGAGCCAGAGCCGATCAACGCCGCGGTGTGACGCAAATCGGGTGCCGTTTCAGCCAGCCAAGGGCGAACAATATCGTTGTAGAAGCGCCGCGATAGTTCGATCCCCTGCATGCCTTCGCCTCCCCAGCGCTGGTGGAAGCTTATGGCCCGGCAGGGATATTTGGAAGGACGGGTACGGCGCGGATGGCATGGCGCTACAGTCTGACGACATCGCCTTGGAAGTGATCAGTCCGACCATCCCTGGCGCATCAGAGTATAGGCAAACGAGGCTGTCCAGCCGATCAGTGCGAAGCCGTTTAGCGCCTCAACGCCTGAAACGATGCGCATTGCGCCCAGAGGGTAGATATCGCCGACGCCCAGCGTGGTGTAGCTCATCATGGAGAAATAGAAATGGTCCAGCGGGCTGCTCTGTGTCTCGCCAGCCAGTGAGCCCATGCCGAGCCAGCTGTCCATCGCATAGAATGCAAAAGCGTAGAGCGCTACCGAGAGCATCTGCGCTGCCGTCACACTGGCCATGCCGACCAGCACGCCAGCGCGTCGCGGTAACCCGCTCCCATCAAGGATGCTTCGTGCCGCCAACATGGACTGGTAGTGGATCAGTACCGAAACGGCCATGATCGCGAAGGCGCCAATGGTGGCGATAACAATTTCCATGCCGGTGCTCCGTGTTTTTCACAGGAGGCAATGAGGCAGGCGGTGGTCCGTTCCCTCAGGATCGGCATCGGCGTAGCGTGCGTATCAGCTGGCGCGGTTGAAGTGATCGTAGATCAGCTGCGCTATGGCGCTGGAAATGCCGGGTACGGCTTCGAGATCGGTCAGGCTGGCGCGGCCGACGGCCTTGGCGGAGCCGAAATGGTTGAGAAGGCTGCGTTTGCGGGTGGGGCCGATGCCTTCGATCTCGTCGAGCGGATTGGAAATCTGCTCTTTTTTGCGCTTGGCGCGGTGGGTGCCGATGGCGAAGCGATGGGCTTCGTCGCGCAGGCGCTGGACGTAATAGAGCACCGGATCGCGATGGGGCAGCATGAAGGCCTCGCGGCCCTCCATGAAGAATTTCTCACGGCCGGCGTCGCGTTCCTCACCCTTGGCGATGCCAATAAAAGTCACCTCCTTGGGCAGGTTCATTTCAGCGATAACGCCACGCACGGCGCTCATCTGGCCGGCGCCGCCGTCGATAAAGACGACATCGGGCCAGTCGGGCATGCCGGTGGCCTCGTCCTCGGCGTCGCTGTCGCTGTCATTGGTCAAGCGCGTGAAGCGGCGCGTCAGGACTTCGCGCATCATGCCGAAATCGTCGCCGGCGGTGATGTCGGATTTTATGTTGAAGGTGCGGTAGTGCTTTTTGGAAAAGCCTTCTTCGCCGGCCACGACCATGGCGCCGACCATGTTGGTGCCCGAGATGTGGGAGTTGTCGTAGGTTTCAATGCGGCGGGGCACGCTATCGAGGCCAAAGGTCTCGGCGACGCCTTCGAGCAGGGTGCGGTTGGTGGCGCCTTCGGCGAGCTGGCGGCCGAGGGCTTCGCGGGCATTGTTGAGAGCGTGGTTGAGCAGGTCGCGCTTTTCGCCCCGCTTGGGCACTTCGATGGCGACCTTGCGACCGGCGCGGCTGGAGAGTGCTTCGCCCATCAGTTCGGGCTCGGCCAGTTCGTGACTGATCAGCACCAGGCGGGCCGGGGTGCGGTTTTCGTAGAACTGGGCGATGAAGGCTTCGAGCACGTCGGCGTCGCTGAGACTGGAATCGGCGCGTGGTCGATAGGGGTAATTGCCCCAGTTCTGGAAGGCGCGGAAGAAGAAGACCTGCACGCAGAACTGGCCGCCTTCGTGGTGGATGGCGAAGACGTCGGCTTCTTCGACGGATTTGGCGGTGGCGTCGCCCTGGGACTGGACCAGGGCCAGGGCGCCGAGGCGGTCCCGGATCAGGGCGGCGCGCTCGAAATCGAGGTTTTCGGCGGCCTGTTCCATGTCGGCCTGCAAATGGTCGCGGACCTTTTGCGATTTGCCGGAGAGGAACTGGCGGGCATCTTCGACCAGCTCGGCGTAGCCCTCAAGCGAGATTTCGCGGGTGCAGGGGGCGGCGCAGCGCTTGATCTGATGCTGCAGGCACGGGCGGGTGCGGGCAGCATAAAAGCTGTCCGAACAATTGCGGAGCAGAAACGCCTTTTGCAGGCTGGCGATGGTGCGCGCGACGGCGGTAGCTGAGGCAAAGGGGCCGTAATAATTGCCCTTGCGACGACGGGTACCGCGATGCTTGGTCAACTCGGGGGCCTCGTGGTCACCGGTGATCAGGATATAGGGGAAGCTCTTGTCGTCGCGCAGCAGCACATTGAAGCGTGGCTTGAGGCGCTTGATCAGATTGGCCTCGAGCAGCAGGGCCTCGGATTCGGTCTCGGTGCGCACGAATTCCATGCTGACCGTAGCTGCGATCATGCGCTGCAGACGCACTTCTAGCGCCTCAGGTCGGATGTAATTGGTGACGCGAGCCTTGAGATTGCGGGCCTTGCCGACATACATCACTGCGCCCTGCGCATCGAGCATGCGATAGACGCCGGGGGCGGCGGGCAGGGTTCGAACGAAGGCCCGGATTACCTCATGGCCGCTGGGCAGGGGCGTGCTGTCGTCGGTCATGAGCGAGGAGTCGGGCCACGGCGTTCGGGGTGTTCGAGGTGTTCGCCACCATCGAGTGCCAGCATCTGGCCGGTCATGGATTTGGCGGCGAGCAGCATCAGCACACCATCGGCGATATCCTCGGGCCCCGCATTGCGTTGCAGAGGCAGACCCTGAACGCTGGCTTCGAACTGAGCCTGGCTTTGACGCGAATGGGGCAGGACCGGGCCGGGACCGATGGCGTTGACGCGGATGGTTGGGGCCAGGGTCTGGGCCATGGTCCGGGTGGCAGCCCAGAGTACGGATTTGGACAGGGTGTAGCTGAAATAGGCGGGCGAGGTGTGCAGAACGCGCTCATCGATGATGTTGACGATATTGCCGAGGCTGCCAGCGGGGTGCTGAGCGGCGAAGTCGCGGGCCAGAAAAACCGGCGCTTCGGCATGAATGGCGAAATGGCTATCCCAGAGCGCTTCGTCAAGATCGTACAGGCTATCGGGGTCAAAGACCGAGGCATTGTTGATCAGCACCGAGAGGGGACCAAAGGGTGCGGCGGCTTTGGCGATCAGCCCGGCGCGTTGGGGGCGGTCCATCAGGTCAGCCTGAACAATGGCGGCGGTACCGCCGGCAGCCGTGATGTCTGCCTGCACCTGACCGGCGCCATCGGCATCGCGGTTATAATGGATGATCACGGCATGGCCGGCGCGCGACAGCGCCTTGGCGATGGCGGCGCCGATACGGTCACCAGCGCCGGTAACAAGCGCGACGGAAAGAACTGAGGGTGAAGTGGACTGATTGATCATGCTGGGAACTGGGACCTGATGGGCGGACCATAGGCCGCTTTGGCTGGAGTCTTCAACGTGCTGGATGGGATGAGCTGGGGGCAATTGGCGCGTCAGCCTGCCTCCGGTGTGCTGACAGCGTGTGGCAGCAGCGCTGTCCTTTTGTTGCGCAACCTTCGGGCATAGGCTGCTGGAGTCGCTGCAGGGCAGGAGGCACTGCGGGGCGGACGCAGATATCCTTGGGGGAACATACAGTGGAAGCGATCATCTCGATTCTGGTGCAATTGGTGGCCGGCGGTGCAGGCGGCAATGTGGTGGGGCAACTCGCCAAATCGCTGAGCCTGGGCACGGCAGGCAATTCGGTCGTCGGTGCAGTTGGCGGCATGGCGGCCACATGGCTGGCGGGAATGATCCCCGGGCTGGATGGCCTGGTGGGTGCGGCAGCGGGCATGGCTGGTGACGCGGCAGGCGCTGCGGACATGGCTGGCGGAATTGACTTCGGCGCACTGGCCGGTCAGGGCGTTACCGGTCTGGTTGGCGGGGGCGTGCTGACGGCGATTGCGGGTCTGGTCAAGTCGCAGATGGCCAAGGGCTGAACTTTGCGATAGCGCTTTGGCGTCCCGGTTCGCAAGTGAATCGGGACGTTTTTCAAGCAGGCGTAACATCTTCCTATGTCCCTTTCCGCCATTGACGACAGGGCCGATAATGTCGGTCGGGCTATTGCGCTGACACTGTTCACCATTGCGGTGTTCGGGATACAGGACGCTATGTCCAAGCATCTGGTGCAGACCTATTCGCCGTTTCAGGTGACGATGATGCGCTATTGGGGCTTTGCCGCCTTCGCACTTTATATCGTGTCGCGGCAGGCTGGGTTGCGTCAGGCGCTGTCGTCCAAGGTGCCGCTTTGGCAATTGCTGCGCGGCTCGCTGCTGATTATCGAGATCTGTGTCTTTGCGCTGGCGCTGCAGACGGTGCCGCTGGGCGAGTTGCAGGCGATCTCGCTGGTCTATCCGCTGCTGGTGACGCTGTTCTCGATCCCGCTGCTGGGTGAGAAGGTTGGCGTGTTCCGCTTTGTGGCGGTGGGCGTGGGATTTGCCGGTGCGCTGATCATCGTGCGGCCCGGAGGGCTGCCGCTGGACTGGGGTGTCGGCTTTGCAATGATCGCGGCGGTGCTCTACTCGCTCTATATCGTGCTGACCCGCAAAGTCAGCCAATACGACAAGGCGCCGACCAGCCTGGCCTATACCGGCATTGTCGGGCTGGTGCTGTCGAGCGGCGTGGGTATTTTCTTCTGGCAGCCGATGGCCTGGCCGGATGTTGCGCTGGTGGTCACGATGATGATCACGACGTGTCTGGGCCATGGGGTAATGATCTATGCGCTGTCGCTGGCACCGGCGAGCACGGTGCAGCCATTCAACTATTTTGCACTGCCCTGGGCGATCGTGCTGAGCATGGTGGTGTTCGGCCACTACATCGACCCGATATCGCTGCTTGGTGCGGGCATCGTGGTTGCGGCGGGGCTGGTGGTGATGGCCCGTGAGCGGATCAAGCGCGTCAGAATTGTTGACGGCCCGATCCTGCCCGGGCGGGAGTAATCAGGCGAACATCTTGGAAATCCAGACGCCACCAGCGGCGCTGACGCCTGTCAGGAAAGTGCCCCAGACCATGTCGACCGCTGCAACCGTTGGGGTGAAGCCCTTCATGGTCGACAAATTCGTCAGGTCGTAGGTGCCATAGGCAACAAAGCCGAGCAGGGCACCGAGCATGAGGGCCTTGAGCACATCACCTTCGGCGGGTGCGGCGACCAGGGCAACAACGCCGACCAGATAGGCGAGGTAGAATAGCCCTGCGATCATCAGATTGGGATTGGGCAGCAGGATGTCGCCGATCTCGCGCTGATAGAAGCCCTTGCCCATGGTGGAGAGCCAGACGAAGTCGAGCGGGAAGAAGATCAGCGCGCAGGCGCCGTACAGGATCAAGTATTTGGTCATGAGAGCGGCTCCTTGCAGCAGGTTAGACTTGTTACGCAGCGTGGTGGTTGCAGGATCACTGTCATTGGCAGGCCTGCCCTTGAAGTCTGCGCCGGGGGAGGGCATGTCAGGGTGCACATGGAGGGAATAGTATGATCTGGCTGCTGGAAATCGGGTTGGTGTTGCTGCTGGTGGGTGGTGGCTGGACCTATCTGACACGCGGCAAGCGCGGTAGCGACAAGGATTCGCTGACCATGCGCCGGGTTGATGCCTATATCGAGACGATCCGGCGCGAGCGCAGCAACAAGGAACTGGCGGCGATGAGCGATACCGAATTGCGCGATCTGCTGCATTCGGGGGCGCACAATATGCGCGTGGCCGGGGAGCGAAAGAACTGGGCGCTGCTGGGGGCTGGCGGGGTAACGCTGTTTTCAGCGGTCATTGCGGCCAACCAGGACGGGATGCGGGGCTTCGCCGTTGCGATGGTGGTTGGCGCGCTGGTGATCTACGGGCTCAATGAATATCTGGTGCGCCGCCTGCGTGCGCCATTGGAGCAGCGCGGGATTGATGTCGACCGCATCAAGGTCGAATAGAAAGCGCCGCCCCGTGGGGCGGCGTTGTCGTTTCGATCAGTTGCCGATGCAGAAGTAGCCGTTGGGACCATTGACGCAGACGCTGCTATTGCTGCGTGGATAGGTCGGGGCGGGGCGCGGTGTCCAGTGTGGCTCGTCGCGAGGATCCCAGCGTGGGGTGCGGTCCCACCGACCGCGATCGCGATCCCGGTCATGGCCCCAATCACGGTCGTTCCAGCCGTCATAGCCACTGCGCGAGAGGTAATTGGCCGATACCCAGCCATCTGCGCCGCGCTTTTCGACAAAGCACCAGCCGCTCCGGCACTGCTGAACATCAACCAGCTCGCCCCGACGCAAGGTGTCGACGACCCGGTAGTGCGTAGATGGTCCAGAGCGGACATTGACGTTGCTGGTTGCGTAGGCCGATGCCGCGGACGCTGCGGCAGTGGTTGCCACGAGTGCCAGGACCGCGAGGCCGCCTGCCATGAGTTTGTTGCTCAGAGCCATTGTTGATCTCCTTATCCCTGTTGGGCATTGAATGCCTGTGAGGACAGAAGACACCAGTGCGCCTGAACCCAAGCTGAATGGCTTGTTGTCTGCAGCTAGAACGTTAGCAGATCGACGAAGCGCTTGAGGCGGTCGCCCAGCTTCTTGCGCTGCTTGGTCTTGAGCTCGCCCATCAGGGCTTCTTCAAGCTGGGCCCAGTGATCGGCCAGTCCGTTGCGGATGCGCACGCCGCGTTCGCTTAGCGCAACGCCAGCAGCGAGTTCTGGACCAACGGCCTGCCGGGTGATCAGACCCCGCTCAGTCAGTCGCGCCAGACGGTCGGTCAAACCGGCCTCGGACAGGCCCAGCTCGGCTGCCAGCTCGGTTTCGGTGCGCCCCGATCGACCCAGTTCAAACAGGATGGCGTCGTCGCCCGGCTCGAGGCCGCGCTCTGAGAGCGGCAGCAGCAAGGCGCGGTGGGCGAGCTGGCCCGCCTGGATGAGCCGGTAAAGTGTTGAACGGGATGAGGGCTTGGACATAGGTGGGAAAATAGTCCGAACTCCTTGTGCGCGTCGATTGAGGTTACACTCTATCGTTAATCGTGGAAGGACCAAGGCCGGTTATTGTTCACCTCACGCAGGTGAGTTATGACTTGATTGCAATGATCTGGTGAACGGAATGCCATGACGCAGGACCTCGCACGCATCCGGGCTTTCGTTCAAGTCTTTGATTCAGGTGGTTTTTCTGCAGCGGCGCGGCAGCACGGCCGGTCTAAGGCGCTGCTCAGCAAATATGTGACGGACCTGGAGGACTATCTTGGGGTCCGACTGATGAACCGGACCACGCGCAAGCTCAGTTTGACCGAAGCGGGCGAGGGATATTACCGCGAAGCCAGTGCGCTGCTGCAGCAGCTTGATGATCTGGACGCCACCATTACTGACCAGACCGCCGAGCCGCGGGGGTTGTTGCGGGTCTCGGCGCCACGCAATTTTGGCGAAGATTCATTGGCACCAGCCATCTTTGAGTATCTGCGCAAGTTTCCCAAAGTGACGCTCGATCTGCGGCTGGAAGACCGCTATGTCGATCTGGTGGATGAGGGGATTGATGTCGCGTTGCGCATCTCCACACTTGCGGACTCCTCACTGATTGCCCGCAAGATTTCCGACATGCATGTGATTGTCGGCGGTGCACCGAGTCTGCTGGACGCTCATGGCACACCCAAGCACCCCGAAGACCTGCGGCATATGCCCTGCATTATCGATGTGAATTTGCAGGGTCAGTCGAACTGGCGCTTCGTGGATGAGGGCAAGACCATATCAGTGCCGGTGAATGGACCGCTGCGGGTCAATTCCCCACTGGCCGCGCGCAAGGCTGCCGTACTGGGCCTCGGATTTGTCGTATTGCCATCCTATCTGGCCGAACCAGCGGTAGCCTCGGGCGAACTGGTGCCGGTACTGGCGGATTTTCTGCCAACCGGACAGACGCTGCAAGCAGTTTATCCGCACAGGCGACATCTGGCGGGAAAGGTGCGGGCCCTGATTGACCATCTGGTCGAGTGGTTCCAGACCCACCCCATCCATTAGGGACGACACGTGAACCTCAAGACTTTCGGTCGCGCGCTTGCTGGCGCTGCTCTGGGCGTTGTAGCCCTGTCCCTGCCGGCGCTGGCACATCCACACATTCTGATCGACGCCAAGGTGGCGATCACGTTTGACGATAGCGGTGCGGTGGCGAGGCTTCACTATGACTGGACCTTTGATACGGCATTTTCGGCCTGGGTCATCCAGGGGCTCGATACCAATGATGATCGGGAAACCAGCCCCGAGGAACTGCAGGAACTGGCCGACGAGAATCTGGCGGGGCTGGCCGATTTTGGATTCTACACCTATGCCGGTGATATTGCGGACCCGATGGTGTTCACGCCGATGGGCGACCAGCGCATGGTCTATGCGGATGGGCGCACCACGCTGAGCTATTCACTGAGCCCCGACACGCCCTATCCAGCAGGCGGGCGATTTGAGCTGGGCGTTTACGATCCGGAATATTATGTGGCCATTACCGTCTCTGATGCCACTGACGTGACGCTGGTCAATGCACCCGCTGGCTGTGCCGTCGTGGTTGAGCCGCCAAAGGAAATGTCAGATGAACTGGTGCAGCGGCTGAGTGCGCTGGGCACTGAAGTTACTGAATTGCCACCCGACCTTGCCGCAGCGACCCGCGGCACACAGGGGTTGATCGTGGTGGACTGCACCGGGGCCGAGATTGCAGCACCGGCCACGGCTGTGGAAGCCACCAAGACCGTCGCCCAGGCCAAGCCGACGACACCTTTCGGCGGCCCGCCAGCTGAGGTGGGGCTGAACATGCCACGCACTGGCTTTTTTGGCTGGCTATCAACGCAGCAGCGCCATTTCTATGGGGCCATTACGACCTCGCTGGATGCGCTGCGCACAGACTGGACTGCATTCTGGGTGCTGGGTGGCCTCAGCTTTGTGTATGGCATTCTGCATGCTGCCGGACCGGGGCATGGCAAGGTGGTGATTTCATCCTATGTGCTGGCCAACGAGACGCAGTTGCGGCGTGGCGTAGCGCTCAGCGTGCTCTCGGCGATGATGCAGTCGCTGGTCGCGGTGGTGTTTGTGCTGATCGCCGCTGGGTTGCTGGGCATGACCAGCCTGGCAATGAGCGATGCGGCCAACTGGATCGGAATTGCCTCCTACGCCATGGTAGCTCTGCTGGGCGTGTGGCTGATTGCACGCAAGTTGTTTGGCTGGGGGCATAACCATGGCCACCATCATGCGGCCTCCAGTGCGGACATGGCGCGCAAGGCGCGGGCACATCTGCATGACCACGACCACTCCCATACGAATGGGCACGGGCATGGCAATCACAGCCACGATCACGATCATGAGGGGCATGTACATGTGGTGACACCAGCCGCGATCAGTGGCAGTTGGCGCGAGCAATTGGGCGTGGTTCTGGCTGTCGGCCTGCGCCCCTGTTCCGGAGCGTTGGTAGTTCTTGTGTTTGCGCTGTCGCAGGGCGTGCTGGCCGCCGGTATTGCGGCGGTGTTCCTGATGGGAGCGGGGACGGCGATTACGGTCGCCGTGCTGGCCACGCTGGCGGTAACGGCCAAGGGGTTGGCGCAGCGGATCGGCGGTGCGGATAATCCGCTGACGGCGTCAATCATGTGGTGGTTTGAACTGTTCGGTGCTGTGGCAGTGCTGGTGTTTGGCGTGGTTCTACTGCTGGCCAGTCTCTAGCTGGACGCTTCCGGATCACCTCAGATGGCGCGACCCATCGCCGCCTTGCGGAGTTGGGCGGAGACGCTATGGTGGCCAAAAGCCTAGAACCCTTCCAAACTGGCGCTCATGTCCGATCACCTGCCGCCTGCCCATCCGCCCGTCAAAGAACAGAAAATCGGTGTCCTGCTGCTCAATCTGGGCACACCTGACGCTACCGATTACTGGAACGTGCGACGTTATCTCAAGGAATTCCTCAGCGATCCGCGCGTCATCGAGACGCCGAAATGGCTGTGGTGGCCGCTGCTCAATCTGGTGATCCTGTCGGTACGACCGCAAAAGAGCGGCCATGCCTATGCACAGATCTGGGACAAGGAAGAAAACGCCAGCCCGCTATTGGTGATTACCAGAAAGCAGACGGCTGCGCTGGCCGAGCGGATGGCGGGCCACGATAATGTCGTGGTGGACTTTGCCATGCGCTATGGCAATCCATCGACCAAGAGCGTGCTGGAGAAGATGCAGGCTGAAGGCTGCACCAAGATCCTGCTGGTGCCGCTCTACCCGCAGAATTCGGCGACCACTACCGCGACGGCCAATGACAAGGCATTCGACGTGCTCAAGACCATGCGCCGCCAGCCAGCGGTGCGCACCATGCCGGCCTATTTCGAAGACCCCAAATATATTGAGACGCTAGGTAATTCGATCCGCGATGGCGTCGCGGCGCTGGATTTCGAGCCCGACCTGGTGATCACCAGTTATCACGGCATGCCAGTGACGTATCTCGAGCGCGGCGATGTCTATCATTGCCAGTGCTACAAGACGACACGTCTGGTGCAGGAGTATCTGGGCTGGCCCAAGGACAAGCTGATGGTGACGTTCCAGTCGCGTTTTGGCCCCACCAAGTGGCTCGAACCTTATACCGACAAAACCCTCGAAGCGCTGCCGGGCAAGGGGGTAAAGAAGGTTGCCATTCTGGCCCCGGCGTTCTCGGCTGACTGCATCGAGACGCTAGAGGAAATTTCCATGGAAGGGCGCGATACCTTCCTCGAAGCCGGCGGCGAGAACTTCGCCTATATCCCGTGCCTGAATGACAGCCCGGGCGGCATGGACATGATCGAGGACATGGTGCGACGTGAACTGGCCGGCTGGCTCTAGCCGGCAGCCTTGCTCTCGCCAATGATGGCCTTGACCTCGTTCTCGACGATATCAAGCATCTGATTTACGGTGGCGACCGCCTTGTCGGCGTCACCGGCAACGACCGCATCAGCAAGATCGCGGTGGATCGGGAATGAGCTCAGGCCGAAATCGTCAGCACCAAACGGCGAGGCGCCGCCGCGCTCCAGCGCGTGGTCTAGATTGACCAGGATCTGCCCATACATGGGGTTGCCAGACGCATCATAGATGGCACCGTGGAAGGCGTGATCGGCCTTGCGCCAGGGACGCCCGGCATCGACTTCAAGCAGCAGGGCGTCGCAAAGCTCGGATATTTGCTGGCGCTGGGCTGGGGTGGCGGCCAGGGTCGCCTTGCGCACCACGTCGTTCTCCAGCGTGCGGCGAATTTCCATCAGGCGCAGCAGGGCTTCGCCTTCCAGCCGGACCATGGTGGGCACCAGACCGCGCGATGTCTGGACGCGGGCGGACAAATAGGTGCCATCGCCACGGCGGCGCCTGATGATGCCCAGGCCTTCCCAGCGATTGAGCGCCTCGCGAATGGTGGACCGACCGACGCCGAGCGTTGCGGCCAGCGAGACTTCGGGCGGCAGGCGATCGCCGATCTTGAGACCGGAGCGTTCGACCATGTCAGCAAGCGCGTCCAGCACAGCAACGCCACGCGTCCGGGTTTCCAGCGGCTCAAGATAGCTCAGGGCACTCTGTCTCACGGCGCCTGATCCTCCCGGCGTGTGCAATCAACAGCCCCACACATCACAATTTTCCTGATTTGTCAGCCTTGTGATGCCGCTCGTGGCGCAGCCGCGCCCGCGAGATCGAGCAATTCACTCAGCGCGCCTATCAGCAAATCCATCTGCGGTTTGGAATTGTAGCCCTGCACCGACAGGCGACAAATGCAGGTGTCCTTCCATCTAAAGACCGGGATTTCAATATTGTAGCGCTCAATCAGATCAAGCTTTAGCTGGTCGACGTCACAATCGGGGATGGGCATGGCGACCATTTGCGGGGCGCAGAAGGCAGCGCTGCTGAGCGGGGTGAGCCCGGTCAACTGCGCGAGGCGGTGGGCGGTGTCCTGCGCCAAGGCCTGGCAATGGGCCTGCACATCGCTCCAGCCATTGGCGCGCCGGAAATCGATGGCGGCCGGCACGGTGAGCCAGGCGGACGGATCGCGCGTACCCTGCATCTCAAGCTCGTCGACAAAGGGTGAGTTGCCAAAAGCACCCTTGGCGCCGGGCTCTTTGGAGTGCTCGGTCCAGCCGTGGCTGACGACCAGCGGATTGATCATGCCCTGTACACTGGGCCGGGTGTGCAGGAAGGCTGAGCCCTTGGGGGTCATCATCCATTTGTGACAATTCCCGGCATAGAAGTCGGCGCCAAGCTCATCGAGCGCCAGCGAAATGTGCCCAGGTGTGTGGGCGCCATCAATCACGCTCCAGATGCCGCGCTTGCGCGCTTCGGCAATGGCGTTCTCGATCGGAAAGAGCAGGGCGGTGGGCGAGGTGATGTGGCTGAGGAACAGCACGCGGGTGCGCTCGGTCATGCCGCCGATGATGGCCTTGGTAAACTGGCTCTCAGAGGTAAGCGGCAACGGGATATCGACCACCACGATCTCGGCACCGGTGCGGCGGGCGACGTAGGCCCAGGTCTTTTCGAGGGCTGAGTACTCGTGATCGGTGGTAAGGATCTGATCGCCGGGTTTGAGATCAAGCGACTGGGCAACGATGTTCAGCCCCAGCGTGGCGTTGGTCAGCCCGACGATATTTTCCTGGGTGGTGCCCAGTTCGGCGGCCAGCGCGATGCGGGGCACCCGCATGGTCTCGGTCAACTCGCGACCGAGGAACTCCACTGGCTGGGCTTCGAGCTCGCGCTGCCAGCGCTGATAGGTCTCAAAGACCGGGCGAGGGCAGGCGCCGAAGGAGCCGTGATTGAGGAAAACGACATCCTCACGGAGGAGGAATTGCCGCGCAAGATTTTCGGACACGTCAACGGCCTTTCAAAGTCGGATCAAGCGCATCGCGCAGTCCGTCGCCAAACAGGGTGGTCGCCAGCACGGTGATGGCGAGTGCGGCGGTGGGGAACAAAGCGAGGTGCCAATAGAAGAACATGAAATCGATGCCCTCATTGATCATCTGGCCCCAGGTGGGGGTGGGCGGTGGCACACCAATGCCCAGAAAGCTCAGGCTGGCCTCGAGCATCATGGCCAGAGGAATGGCCAGCACGAAGCCAACGATGATGGGGGAGATCGAATTGGGAATGAGATGGCGGCGGATGATGTACCAGGGCGAGGCGCCCAGGGCCTGCGCAGCGCGGACGAATTCCTTTTCGCGGAAGGCCTTGATCTGGGCCCGGACAAGCAGGCAGACCTGCACCCAGCCGAACAGCGCTGCAATCAGCACGATGGTGAAATAGCCGCCGCGGGTCAGCGCGCCGAGCAGCATGGCGGCCAGCAGCGGCGGGACTACCGAGAACAGCTCGATGATGCGCATGATGAACCAGTCGGTCTTGCCGCCAAAATAGCCGGCCAGCGCACCCAGCGGGATGCCGATGACGACACTGAAAAGGGCAGCGGTAAAGCCGATGGTCAGCGATACGCGGGCGCCATAGACGATGCGGGTATAGAAATCACGCCCCAGGCTATCGACGCCGAACCAGTGTTCAGCAGAGGGGAAAGCCAGCGCCTCGGTGAGAAAGAGCTGGGCTTCGGGCGGCGCCGGGGTGATCAGCGGGGCAAAGATTGCCATCAGGATCAGGATGGCCAGGATGACGCCTGCGGTGATAGCGGCCTTGTTGCCAGAAAACCGTTGCCAGGCGAACCAGAGGGGGCTGCGCTGGCGATAGGCTGGGGTTGGCGTGACGGTCATGGGCTCAGTGGTCATTGGCCGCCTCCCACGCGGATGCGGGGATTGATCAGGGCGTAGACAACGTCAGAGATCAGATAGGCGATGCAGTACATGAAGGTGATCATGAGCATCAGCGCCATCTCCAGCGGATAGTCGCGGTTTTCAATCGACGAGACGAAATAGGCGCCCAGGCCCGGCACGCGGAACATGGCTTCGACAAAGATCGAGCCGGTGGCGGTGCCGATGAACATGGGCAGGAAGACGGTGACCAGCGGGATCGCCGAATTGCGCAGGACGTGCTGGAAGATGATGCGGCGCTCGGTGAGACCCTTGGCACGCAGCACGGTGACAAAGGGACGGTTGAGCGTGTCCAGCATGGCCGAGCGGGTGTAGCGCGCATAGGTGGCCAGCGGGATGGCCGCATAGGCAATGATGGGCAGGATCCAGCGCTCGGGCTTGCCCCAGCCACTGGCGGGGAGCCAGTTGAGCCAGACTGCGAAGACCAGAATGAGCAGCATGGATGTGACGAAGACCGGGATAGTCAGGCCGAGCGTGGCCAGGGTCGAGGCGAAGTAATCGATCCAGGTATTGCGGTTGAGCGCGGCGGCCATGCCTAGCAGGATACCAAGCGGCGCACCGATCAGCACACCGAGACCGCCGAGCACCAGGCTGGGGACCCAGGCGCGGGAGAGCAACTGTGTGACCGTTTCGCCGGGGCTCTGATAGGGCACGCCAAAATCGAAATGCAAGACACCCCACATATAGCGGAAGTACTGCACATAAAGCGGCTGATCGAGGCCAAGCTGGGCCATCATCTTGTCGCGCACGGCCTGGGAGACGGGCATGTCATTGCCATCAAAGGGCCCGCCGGGAATGGCGTGCATCATGAAAAAGATGATGAGCGAGACGACGATGAAGGTGACTGCGACCGAGACGAGGCGGCGGAGGATGTAGGTTAGCATTGGGGAGCTCCCGCCGTTGCGTCGCGCATGCTGCTCCACCCCCTTCTTTGCCCCTCAGGCACAGCCTTTGTGGCCTTCTTGCTCAAATTGCTCCACAGGAGCGGTTTGCCCCTGCGGGGCGCGGCGAACTCCCCCATCAAGGGGGAGGTACAGATCGCGTTACGGGCAATAGCTGGCTGCATCCACTTAACGGCACCTCCTTCAGGATGGGGGAGGCTGGCAGGGGGCGACTTCGCAAAACTCATTGCAGGCTCCCTCATGCCGTCACCAGCGCTTCGACGCGGTGGTGGGGGGCGATGGTGACGAGTTGCGGGGTATCGGCCGGGGTGGCGCCAGTCTGGATTGTGGTGAAACGCGGGGTGGCAGCAGCCAGTTGTTCGGCGCTCAGAAAGCTGCGCTCGCGGCGGTCACGTGGGTTATCAACCGGGATCGCGTCGAGTAGAGCGCGGGTATAGGGGTGCTGCGGGTTGGCAAAGATGGCTTCGGTCGGAGCCTCCTCGACGATGCGGCCGCGATACATGACGACGACGCTATCGGTCAGGGATTTGACGGTCGACAGATCGTGGCTGATGAACAGCATTGAGAGGCCCATTTCGGCCTGCAGTTCCTTGAGCAGGCCGATGATCTGGGCCTTGACGGTGACGTCGAGCGCCGAGGTTGGTTCGTCTGCAACCAGCACTGTGGGGCCAAGGATCAGGGCGCGGGCGATGGCCACGCGCTGGCGCTGGCCGCCCGAAAGCTCGTGCGAATAGCGGGAGCCGAAATTGCGTGGCAGGCCCACGCGTTCGAGCCAGTCCAACGCCTTCTGGGTCTGTTCTCGGGTTGTGCCGATGCCGTGGATATGGAGCGGCTCGGCGATGATCTGGCTGAGTGTCATCATCGGATCGAGCGCGGAATAGCTGTCCTGAAAGACGATCTGCATGCGACGGCGAAACGCCTTGAGTTCAGCTGGACCCATGGTGGAGATGTCGGCGCCATCGACCAGTATCTGGCCGCTGCTGGGTTCGGTCAGGCGCATGGCCATCATGCCGGTGGTGGTTTTGCCCGAACCTGACTCGCCAACCAGACCGACGATGCGGTTGCGCGGCAGCACAATGTCGAGCGGGCGTACCGCGTGGAAATCGGACTGGCTGGTGCGCAGGCCGGCGCGGCGGCTAACGCGGTAGGTCTTGGCCAAACCGCGAAGTTCCAACGCTGGTGCCGCGCCTTCGGTGGCGTCGCCCGATGGATCGAAACTGGCCTTGAGGCCGGCAAGCAGGGTTTTGGTGTAATCGTGCTGGGGGGCGTCAAAGATCTGCGCGACTCTGCCCTGTTCCATGACTTCGCCATTGTACATGACCAAGACGCGATCAACGGTTTCGGCGATGACGCCGAGATCATGGGTGATCATGATCAGGGCCATGCCGAATTCGGCCTGCACTTTCTTGATCAACTGCAGGATCTGCGCCTGGATGGTGACGTCCAGCGCGGTCGTGGGTTCGTCGGCGATCAGCACTTTGGGGCGGCAGGAGAGCGCCATGGCGATCATGGCACGCTGCAGCATGCCGCCGGAAAGCTGGTGCGGGTAATAGTTGAGGACGTCGCGCGCATTCTTGATCTCGACGCGCAGCAGGAGATGTTCGGCTTCAGCAAGCGCATCGCGCTTTGAGAGCGTGCGATGCGCCTGGATGGTCTCGCAAATCTGGTGGCCTATGGTGAACACCGGGTCGAAGGCGGTCATGGGATCCTGAAAGATCATTGCCGCGGAACGACCGCGCAGGCGAACGAGATCTTCCTTGTTGGCCTTGAGGACGTCGACGCCGTCAAGCTTGATGGTGGTAGCGCTGACCCTGGCGGTGGCCGGCAGCAGGCGCATCAGTGCGCTGCAACTGACCGATTTGCCGGAGCCGGATTCCCCGACAATTCCCAGGCTTTCGCCTTCGTTGACCACAAAGCTGACGCCGCGCACGGCATCGACTTGGCCGCCATACTGGCTGAAGCTGACCCTGAGGTTTTCAATTTCGACGAGGGGCATGGGCTGGCCTTGCTGGGGAGAAAAACGCTCCCTGGCCTTGGAGTACCAGGGAGCGAAGTTTTGGATCGGAACTACTGCTTTGTCAGGTGCGTGAAGAAGTAGTGGGCCAGACGATCCAATGGGGTGAAGCCGAGTTCGTTCGGCGTTGCTGCATCGCCGCCGAGTTCATCGGAAATCACGGCGATGGTGATCGGGTGCACGAGCGGCACGATCGAGGCATTGTCGATCAGGACCTGTTCGGCCTGTGCATAGAGATCAAGACGCTCTTCCCAGACCGGGTTGGAGTCGGCCTCGGCAACCAGCTTGTCATAGGCATCGACATGGTGGCTGTGGCGGCCGCCATTGTAGAAGATGCCGTAGAAGTTAGATGGATCGAGATAGTCGTACTCGTAGGGCGCGATGAAGATGTTGTTCTCCTTGTTGAGGAGACCCTGCATCCAGTCCTGACCGGGGAGCACGCGGATGTTCATGGTCACGCCCAGAACTTCCTTGAACTCGGCCTGCAGATACTGCGCCATGGCCGGGATGATGGCGCCGTTATAGCCGCCTTCTTCGCGATACCAGATTTCAATCTCGGGGAAGCCATCGCCGCCGGGGAAGCCGGCTGCTGCCATGTGTTCGGCTGCCTGTTCGGGATCAAAGACAGCCTCAGCGGCGACCTCTTCATTGTAGCCAGGATAGCCGGGTGGCAGGATAGAGCCGGCGGGGATGGCAATGTCCTTGAGTACGGTTGAGGTCAGTTCAGCGCGATCAACGGCGTAGTAGAAGGCCTTGCGGACATCAACATTGTTGAAGGGCTCTGAGTCCATGTCGAACGAAATGTAAGATGTGGCGAAGACGGCATTCTTGCGGATGCCATCGGGATAGCGCTGCTCGGCGACCGGCACCTGACCGGTATTGAGGAACGAGTAATCGGCGTCGCCGGCCAGGAAGGCGGGCAGGCCGACTTCAGGTGCGCCCAGAGTTGGATCAATCTCGAGACGATCGATCTGCGCCTGCCATGGTCCGGTGTAGGTGTCGGACTTGGTCAGCACGACTGAGTTGTTGGACTTTTCCCAGCTCTCGAGATCAAAGGGACCCGAGGTGACGACGGTGTCGACATTGAGAGCCCAGTCATCGCCAAGCTCATCGACCACGTGCTTGGGCACGGGATACCAGAGACTGGTGACCGATGGCAGATAGGGCTTGGGCGCGTTGGTGGTGACTTCGATAGTCAAGTCATCAACCGCCTTGAGACCCAGAGTGGAAACGTCAGCGGTACCCTCGGTGACTTCCTTCCAATTCTTGATGCCGCCAGCAAAGTCCCAGTACCAGGCAAAATCGTAGCCCGAGGTCGCGGCGCGGGTGAGGGCGAAGACATAGTCCTCGGCGGTCAGTGGCTCGCCATCGGACCAGACCAGACCGGGGCGCAGTTTGAAGGTCCAGGTCAGGCCATCCTCGGACTGGCTCCAGCTTTCAGCCGCCATGGGCGTGAGCTTGAAGTCCTTGTCGAAGGTGGCGATCGGCACCTGCAGCACTTCGGCAAAAGTGGCGCGGGCATAGACCGTCTTCATGTAGTCCATATAGGTGCCGGTGGTGGACTGACCGGGCGCGACGATAGTGGTTTGAGCCATGGTCGGTACGGTTAAAGCCGTCGCAACAGCCAGTGCCCCGGCGATTTTCAGTAGTGTTTTCATAGCAAGACTCCCTCCTTGCAGAGCCAGATTTCGGACGTTCCCTCGGTGCCGGTCGCGTTGGCGCGGCCGGTCTTTTCGTTGCGCAGCCGGGCTGCGATCGACAGATACGAATTCCCCTCGAAATCTGCCCAATGACATATGTCTGACAAATGAAGGCGAGCTTGGCAAGTCGATCTGTGGATAGCGGGTCCATTTCTGCGGCAATCATGATGAATGCCGCAGAAACAGGCCAGATCAGGTTCAGTGTCGCGCGCGGCTGAAGCTGCGGGCGGCGGTTTCGATGGCTCGGGCGCCGATGCCAAAATGGGCGTAGAGATCGTTGACCGTGCCGGTTTGGCCGAAGTGCTCGACACCCAGGGTGACGGTGCGGTGGCCCAAAACGCTACCCAACCAGCCCAGTGTGGCGGGGTGGGCGTCGATAGCGGTAATCAGGCCAGCAGTGTGGGGGATGTCGGCAAGCAGGTTTTCGATGTGGCTGCGGGCATCGTCATCGCCATGCAGGCGCGCGCGCTGGGCGGCATGCCAGCCGGCGTTGAGCCGGTCGGCAGAGGTCACGGCGAGTACGGCGACGTTACGGCGGTCGCCACCGATGGCGGCTGCGGCGGCGATGGCTTCGTTGGCCAGCACCCCCTGATAGGCGATGACGGTGTCGCATTCGGGGGTGGGGGCTTTGAGCCAGTAGGCACCACGGATGATGTCGTCGGCCAGGGGCTTGGCCATATCGCGCGGGGGCTGCTCGATAGTACGGGTGGACAGGCGCAGATAGACCGAGCCGCCGGTGACGTCGCGCGGCCAGTCGGCCAGATCGGGGCGGGCATCGCCCGCGCGTTGCATGTAGTCGAAGGCCCAATCCATGATGACCGAGAGTTCGTCGGCAAAAGCGGGCTCGAAGCTGGCGAGGCCGTCCTGCGACATGCCGATCAGCGGGGAGGCGATTGACTGGTGGGCACCGCCTTCGCCAGCAAGCGAGACGCCCGACGGCGTGCCGATGAGCAGGAACCGGGCATCCTGGTAGCAGGCATAGTTCAGTGCATCGAGGCCGCGGGAAATGAAGGGGTCGTAGAGCGTGCCGATGGGCAGCAGGCGTTCGCCGAACAGGGAGTGGCTGAGACCGGCTGCGCCAAGGGCGAGGAACAGGTTCATCTCGGCAATGCCCAGTTCGAGGTGCTGGCCTTGCGGGGTAAAACGCCATTTCTGGGCGCTGGGGATGGCTTCCTTTTGGAAGATGTCGACCATTTCGCTCTTGGCGTAGAGATTGCGACGGTTCACCCAAGTGCCCAGATTGGTCGAGACGGTGACGTCGGGCGAGGTCGTGATGATGCGGCGGGCCAGATCGCTATCGGTCTTGGCGATGGCGTCGAGCACCTTGCCAAATGCAGTCTGAGTGGAAGTGGCGCCAGTGCCGACAAACTGCGGGCCGATGGTGGCGACGGCGGGCGAGGTGTGGCGGCGGCTCTGAGTGGTGTTGAAAGGGACCTCGGCGAGGAAGGTTTCGATGGCGGCGGGATCGTCCATGCCTTCGAACTTGTCCCATTCATGGCCCTCCCGGACATTCATGGACTGGCGCAGGCTGTCGATCTGGGCGCCGGTCATCTGGCCGGCATGGTTGTCCTTGTGGCCGGCCAGCGGGGTGGCCCAGCCCTTGACGGTATAGGCGATGAACACGGTCGGCTTGTCGCTGCCGGCGGCCTCGAACTGTTCGAGCAGGGAGGCGGTGCAATGGCCGCCCAGATTGCCCATCAGATCGGCCAGTTCGGCATCGCTGCGGCGGGCGATGAGCGCGGAGAGGTCGCCCTGGTCGCCGATCTCATCATTGAGGCGCTCGCGCCAGGCAGCGCCGCCACGGAACATCAGCGCCGAATAGATGGCGTTGGGGGCGGCGTCGATCCAGGCCTTGAGCTTGTCGCCGCCGGGTTCAGCGAATGCGGCGCGCTGCAGGGCGCCATATTTGAGGGTGACAATGTTCCAGTCGAAGGCGCGGAATATGGCTTCGATGCGGTCATAGAGCCCCTCGCGGACGACGCCGTCCAGGCTCTGGCGGTTGTAATCGATGATCCACCAGGTATTGCGCAGGCCGTGCTTCCAGCCTTCAAGCAGGCATTCATAGACATTGCCCTCGTCGAGCTCGGCATCGCCAACCAGGGCCACCATGCGGCCTTCGGGGCGCGAGGTATCGGCCCAGGGCTTGGCGCGGACATAATCCTGAATAAGCGAGGCGAATGCGGTGAAGGCGACGCCGAGGCCGACCGAGCCGGTGGAGATGTCGACATCGTCGGTGTCCTTGGTGCGGCTGGGATAGGACTGGGCGCCGCCAAAGGCGCGGAAGTTCTCGAGCTTTTCCAGGGTCTGCTTGCCGAACAGGTACTGGATGGCGTGAAAGACCGGGGAGGCGTGGGGTTTGACGGCGACGCGGTCTTCGGGTCTGAGCACGCCGAAATAGAGGGCGGCCATGATGGCGGCCATGGAGGCGGAGCTGGCCTGGTGGCCGCCGACCTTGACCCCATCGGTATTGGGCCGGATGTGGTTGGCGTGGTGGATCATCCAGTTGGACAGCCAGAGCGCCTTTTTGGTGAGCGCGGCAATGGTTTGAGTCCGGTCCATATTTCCCTCCACAGAATATGTCTGACATTGCACCTTGCCGCGCGGTGGTTCTTGTCTATTCTGGCCCTGATGGGGATAAGTTGCGCATGTTATGCGCAGATATGGAGAGGAAATTGGCGGAAACTGCCAAAACGCCATTGAGCGCCGTGGACCGCAAGATCCTCGGTGCGCTGCAGGAAGATGGCCGGATGACCATCCAGGCCATTGCCGACCGGGTGGGGCTGTCGGCATCGCCCTGCCTGCGCAGGATACGCCAGATGGAGCAGGCGGGGATTATTTCTGGATACAGCGCCAGCGTGGACCAGAAAGCGGTTGGCCTGCCGGTATCGGTGTTCATCTCGATCAAGCTTGAACGGCAGCGGGCGGCGGAACTGGATGCGTTCAGCGCGGCGATCGACCGCTGGCCCGAGGTCATGGAGTGCTATCTGATGACCGGGCAGTTCGATTTCCTGCTGCGCGTGGTGTGCGCGGATCTCGAAGCCTATGAGCAGTTTTTGCGCGAGCGGCTGACCCAGATCGCCGGCGTCGCCTCGATCGAGAGCAGTTTTTCGCTGGGGCAGGTCAAGCAGTCGCGGGTGCTGCCGCTGTAGGACAGCACCCGCGCCTTTCTCGCTGAGGCCCCCCACCCCGGCCCTCCCCACAAGGGGGAGGGAGCGACAGGGGAGTGCCTTGCGCGGGTTGATCAGAGGTCGACCTTGGCGTTTTCGCCCATATCGGGGGCGTCGCCGGTGACGGCGGCATAAGCCATCTTGGCCAGCGCGACAGCCTGATTGGGGCTGTCCCAGAGTTCGCCGTCTTCGGGGGTGACGGTGAGCAGGCGGATGGATGGATCGGTGGCATCATCCCACCAGGCCTTGTCCCAGTCGCTCCATAGTTCGGTGATCTTGGCGCGGTCATTGCTCAGTTTGGCCTTGCCCGACACCACTGCGTATTTGTGGCCGCCATTATCGACCCAGGCCATGGAGACGAAGGGGTATTTGTCGACCTGTTCGTTCTTGTGGCCGGATTCATCGACCAGGAAATGCACGGCATGTTCGTCGCGACGCGGGCGGGCCGAGAGGGGACGGCTACGCTGGCGCTCGCCATCCCAGGTGGTGAACATGCAGATGTCGATCTTGTCGGCGAGTTCCCAGATGCGGTCCTGCACCTCGGCGGGAGTTTTTTCATTGTCGTGATGGGGTTTGACCATTGTGGTGGCCTCCTTTGCTGTTGGGAGGCAAACGGTCGAGGCGGGCAGCGGTTGCGCGCGATATTTTTGCGTTTGGAGTGATCCAGCGCGCCGGGCGCGGGTTCAATCGAATGGCGATTGCAGATCGTCCCAGGCGGGGGCGGCTTCCTTGAGCGGATCGAAACCGGCATTGTCGGGCAGCAGGGTCTGGGGATCGGCGGACAGATTGCTCAGGCCCGCGGCGGCAATCCAGCCCAGGCCACGGATGAGGCACCATGTGTCCTCGCCGGGCGCGGGGGCGATGAAGTCGGCGGCTTCGCCGGTGCAGTGCTCAATGGTGACGGTGGCGCCGGTGGGCGGGTGGCCGGTAATCTCGGCGCTCGCCTCGGGGCTGGCATGGGCCGATGGGGTGCCGCTGATCGTGGCGGTGCGGACTGCGTGCGCCGGGGTGGCGAGCAGCAGCAGGGCGGCGATGAGGGTGATCGGGCCGAGGCGCATGGGTGCATTTGCACCGCCATGGGGGTCAAAGGCAAGGCCCCCTCAACCGGCCGCGATGGGCGCGGTGAGGGCGGCCGCCATTTGTGTGGGCGTCAACTGCGCTTGACGGGGCAGGTGGAGATGCCCAGCAGCATATAGAGCGGACAGGTGCCAACAATACCGGTGATCAGCGGCACCAGGCCAATCAGGGCCAACCAGCGCCAGCCGGCATCGGGGAAGATGAAGAAGGCGGCGAGCAGCGCCAGTCCGACGACGACGCGCAGCACGCGATCGATAGTGCTTTCATTGGTCTTGAACATGGCGGCTCTCCTGTTGTGGTGGCACCAGCCTAGCAGAGCGGGGCGGCGGGGGATTTGATTTGGGACAAAGACCGCGGCGTGCTGGCACGCGCCAATAACGCCACGCGCGAAGGGGGCGCTGGCGGGACACGGGTTACGGGCGGCCGATGACTCGACCTGGAGAATAGTGTGGCTGGAGCCAAAGGGCCGCCCGTCACGAACCGGTTTTGTGCGAGGGGTGGTTCAGCCTGCGCCGGTATTTCAGACGCGACTGCCACTTGCCCCACTGGATGGCGCCCCATCCCCCGGCCCCTCCCGCCCAGCCCTGCGTGGGGACTGGTGACTGGCGGGAACCCCAACAGAGTGCCACAGGTGACCGGGGGCGGGGATAAGTTGGGCACAAAAACCCCGACGCGCGGCGCGGTGCCGGGGTTTTGTGCGGGTTTCAGGCGTGCATGGGGGGCAGGGCCGCGTCGGTCAGATGCGCATAGCGTTGCTCAAAGGCCTGACAGGCCACGATCAGCCGCGTCACCATCAGGGCAATATCGGCATTGGTGAGCGGATTGATCGGGTCGATCAGCCGGAAACTGGGCAGGCCCGGCTCGTGCCGATAGAGCTTGTTGGCGGCGCGCATCACGTCATTGAGGCTGCGCCGCCCGTTCTCGCCCAGCGTACCGGCGGGCTTGGCCACCCGCAGCAGATAATTGAGCGCGGCAACTTCGCGCGCCAGGCGGGAATGGGCATGAATGGCGCGGCGGCCCAGTCGGGGCAGGGGATCGGACATGGCTGGTTTCTCCAAAAAGGGGATGAAACCGGCAAGGATAGCAGCGGTGGACGGGGCGGGGATATTTTTGGTTTTTTGGTTTTGGGGCGGGGCCGTCGCCGACTGCTTCGTCCCCATGCCGGGCCAAGGGCCGGTGATCAGTACCGCCCCTGCGCCTTTATGGCAGTGTCGACCTCGGCTTGCAGGGCTGGATGGGCCGCGAGGGCGCGGGTGATCAGGGCAGTGTTGGTCTGGTCAATGGCGCTGGCGAGTTCGTGGGCGCAGGCGCGGTAGGTTTCGGGCGGCAACCCTTGCTCGAGCGCGGGCAGGATGGCCTGCAGCGTGCGGCCAGACTCGAAGGCGGTGCGGATCATGGTGCGGGCGAGATCGATGTCCATGGAGTTACCTTGCTGTGAACGCCTCAATCGGGCCTGACCCGAGGGCGGTATGTCCTTCGCCGAAAGCCTGTTCGAGTAGCACAAATTTGGTACCCTCGGGTCAAGCCCGAGGATGACGTTCAACGGGGCAGAACAGATGTGCCTAGTACCTCACACCGCGCCTGGACACGATCTCGGCAATCCGCAGGCCATCGCTGGTATTGAGATACCGCCCGCGTTCGAGGATTTCGAGCACATATTCCTGATAGGTCAGCCCGATTAGCGCGGCGCGCTGGGCGCGGAGCTTTGCGATGTCGAACGGCGCCTCAAAGGCCCGTTTCTTGGCCGCCGCCCACTCGAAATAGCGGCCAATGCCGTTCCTGCCCCAGGGCGGGGTGTGGGTGTCGTCATCATCAAGCGGCGGGCCGCCGTGGGAGAGAAGCGCGGTGGACATGAGGGGAGTGTGGGGCTGGATGGGCAGGGTGACCAATGAAGGATTTTTATTGGGGGGATAGGTTGGGATCATGGGCTCTTAGTTCTCGCCAGAGGTAGAGAGTGCCCGAAGGATGGATGCGGTTTATGGATCGCCCGTTGCATTATCAGCCTCGCGAGCTTAGATGATCTCCCTTGACACCTGCGAGTGGCGTATGCCCAAAGAATCAAGTACCATGTACATTAAAAGTGGAAGATGAACTGATGAACTTCAGCCTTCCGGATGAAGCATTTGAGGATTTTTCCTCGCTTCAAAAGATTTCTGAGCAGCAACTTCGAGATTTCTTGCGCTCACTCCGCGAAATCAAGAAGACGATTTTGTCTACGTCAGAATTACAGTCCGTTGCCCGAAAGGCAATGGGTCAGCAAGTTCCGGTAGGAGCGCTCACACGGTTTTTGTTTTTTGTCGTTCAGCTTAGTCGAACGAGTAAAGAAGCCCCTTCGAAGATTGTGAAGCAAGTCAGCGATGGATATTTCGTTTGGTCAAAAGCAGAGACTGCAGAGGACCGTCCAGAGTTACTAAAAGTTATTGCGGATTTATCGGAGAGTCAGCATGTTCTGGCATGCAGTAAGGCGATAACACTGTCTTATGCATCCGATCATATTTATCAGGGCGCCAGTATAATTTGTGATATTAGGCCGGTGTACAATGACGATGGCGAAGGCGTTCTTGGGTTTATTTCCATTCAGGACCTGCACGTCGATTTCTATAGGAGTGGGAGGCGTCACCATCTGGTTCTTGCAATGGACCGGAACGATGTAACTGCTCTTAAGGAAACTTGTGAGAGAGCTTTAAAGAAGATCGACACATCGCTGTCTATGGTGCGGGACAAATTTGGCGTAGAAGCCGTCGTGGCTGGGGAGGACGGTTTTGGATTTGAGGATTAAGCTCTATGAGGATTCATTGGGGTCCTTGGATTTTGGCAAAGTTATCGCATCCAACGACGACAAATTCTCTTTTCCAGACGACTTCCACGCACGTTCTGGGCGCAGAACAGGTATGTCTCAAGCAGCAGATGTGTCCAACTATTGGATACTCCGGCGTGGCGTGTCTGATAGCAATGCGCTCTCCATGATGAATGTAGAGGGTGCTGTAGAATTGCTATATTGCAAGGTGCCTGAGGTGGCGCGCAGGCAGCAGAGATCGGCATCTAATCAATTTTGGGAATATCATGTTGCTCAGAATGACATGATAAAAATAATGGTCATTTTGGCATTGGGTATACCTTCCTTGTTGAACGTAATTGGCCTCTTGCTGATTTGCGGATTTGTTCTGTCCATTTTTGTTTCGTCTGTGGCAACAGCAGCGGTGCTTCTTCCAACTGCGGCTCTTACCTTTGTTATTGCCAACTATGCAAAGGTTCGGTTGCGGCGGATGAAAATTTCGCCTAGGTTGCATTCGGTGGGCGCACAAAATGCTTTTGGCGATCTATGGCATACCTCATTGCGTTAGCGGTCGCCGCGATTGTGGCAACTTTGGCTATTCTTGCTGGGCTCACTTTGTTCCCAAATAGCCTGTGGGCCTTTTTTGAATTGGCTCCAGCAAAAGCAACGGTTGCTCTGGGCTGCCTTATGCTCACAGCGGCCTTGGCGTTGGGATTTGTCTATCTATCCAGTTTTCGCAGAATGCTTTGGACTCTGACGGGGCTGGTTGTAGCGGGCTTGACTTGGACGATGGCGGCTACCTACGGCAGTGTACCTCTTATCCCGCCTAACTTTAAGGGAGCGGCTGGCGACTACAGTTTTAGCTTTGAAACTCTGCCCGCAATAGATGCGGCGATTGGTCAGCCGATCATAATCACTATTTTTGTCGTCATAGCGGTAATAGCTGTCTCTATTTGCCTACTTGAAGGGTTGCAAATGTTTCTTGACCATGCAAGCCGGGAAGTTGTTTGAATAACGGACCTCGTGCCGTTTCGGGTTCGTGCGTAGTTCTCGTGGCCTTCTCACCTCAAAATGCTCTACTGGAGCGTTTTGCCGCCGTTGGCGGATGGTTCGAAGTCCATCACCCGCAGCCGCTTGACCTCGTCGGGACGAAGTTCGCGCTCAGAGCGTGGGGTCGGCTTCGAGCACATCCAATTCCATCTCGCGTAGGCGTTTGACTTCGTCGCGTAGCCTTGCGGCCTTTTCGAACTCCAGGTTGGTCGCGGCTTCGCGCATCTGGGCTTCCATGTCCTTGATGACGGCGGCGAGGTTGGCGCCGACATGGGTGACTTCCTTGCCGTCCTTGCCCTTGCCGATGGACACCGTGACGTGGTCGCGCTCATCGACGCTGTCGACAATGTCGTGAATATTGGAGCGCACCGATTGGGGCGTGATGCCGTGTTCGGTGTTGTAGGCGATCTGCTTTTCGCGGCGGCGGCTGGTTTCGGCCAAAGCGCGTTCCATCGAGCCGGTGATCTTGTCGGCATAGAGCACGACCTTGCCATCGACGTTACGCGCGGCGCGGCCAATGGTCTGGATCAGCGAGGTTTCTGAGCGCAGAAAGCCTTCCTTGTCGGCATCCAGAATGGCGACGAAGCCGCATTCGGGAATGTCGAGGCCTTCGCGCAGCAGGTTGATGCCCACCAGCACGTCAAAAGCGCCCAGACGCAGATCGCGAATGATCTCGATGCGCTCAATGGTGTCGACATCGGAGTGCATGTAGCGCACGCGAATGCCCTGCTCGTGCAGATATTCGGTGAGATCCTCGGCCATCTTCTTGGTCAGGACGGTGAGCAGGGTGCGGTAGCCGGCCTTGTTGACCTGGTGGATTTCATCGACCACGTCATCGACCTGGGCCTTGGCGGGGCGGATTTCGACCGGGGGATCGATCAGCCCGGTGGGGCGAATCACCTGTTCGGCAAACACGCCGCCGGTCTGCTCCATTTCCCAGCTGCCGGGGGTGGCCGAGACATAGACCGATTGCGGCCGCATGGCGTTCCACTCTTCAAAGCGCAGCGGGCGATTGTCCATGCAGGAGGGCAGGCGGAAGCCATACTCGGCGAGAGTGGCCTTGCGGCGCAGATCGCCGCGATACATGGCGCCGAGCTGGCCGATGGTGACGTGGCTTTCGTCGACAAACACCAGGGCATTGTCGGGCAGGTATTCAAACAGGGTGGGTGGTGGCTCGCCCGGCTTGCGGCCCGAGAAGTAGCGCGAATAGTTCTCGATGCCGGCGCAGGAGCCGGTGGCTTCCATCATTTCGAGATCGAACAGGGTGCGCTGTTCAAGCCGCTGGGCCTCGAGGAAACGGCCGCCGCCATTGAGCTCCTGCAGCCGGGCATTTAGCTCGGCGCGGATCAGCTTGATGGCCTGGTTCATGGTGGTGCGCGGCGTCACGTGGTGGGAATTGGCGAAGACGCGAATGAAGGTGAGATCGGCGCTTTTCTTCCCGGTCAGGGGATCGAATTCGGTGATCGACTCGATCTCATTGCCGAACAGGGATACGCGCCAGGCCGCCGCTTCATAGTGGGCGGGGAAGATTTCGACGGTATCGCCGCGCACGCGGAAGGTGCCGCGCACGAAGCCGGTATCGCCGCGCTTGTATTGCAGGGCCACCAGCTTGGCGAGCAGCTCGCGCTGGTCGATCTTCTCGCCCTTCTGCACGTCGATGGTCATGGCGGTGTAGTCTTCGACCGAGCCAATGCCGTAAATGCACGAGACCGAGGAGACGATGATGACGTCATTGCGCTCGAGGATCGCGCGCGTGGCCGAGTGGCGCATGCGGTCGATCTGCTCGTTAATGGTGGATTCCTTCTCGATATAGGTATCGGTGCGCGGGACGTAGGCCTCGGGCTGGTAGTAGTCGTAATAGGATACGAAATACTCGACCGCATTGTCGGGAAAGAAGGATTTGAACTCGCCATAGAGCTGGGCGGCCAGGGTCTTGTTGGGCGCCAGGATCAGGGCGGGGCGATTGGTGCGGGCGATGACCTGGGCGGCGGTGAAGGTCTTGCCCGAGCCGGTGACGCCGAGCAGCACCTGATCGGTCTCGCCATTGTTGACGCCCTCGACCAGTTCGGCAATGGCGGTGGGCTGATCGCCGCGCGGCTCATAGGGGGTGACCATGCGGAAGGGCTGGCCGCCGCGCTTGAGCCTGGACTCGGCCTTGTGCGGCACCCAGGGAGAGCTGCCTTCGACTTCCTTGCGGCCATGCAGGATGATCTGTTCAAGCGCCTTGACGGTGGCGGTAACGCCCACGGCGGCGCCCTCGACGGTCCTGGATGACCCCGATTTGGACTTGGCGCTGGACAGGGCGGAGCGCAGCTTGCCCTCGATTTCGGGATCGCCACTGGCCGAGGCGCCCGAGGAGGGAACGTGGCCAAAGCCGGCCTGGGGGGCTTCGCCCATGCCCTCGAAATCGACGCGGTCGACGGAGTTGATCTTGGTTTTAGACGATTTGGCGGCCATGCCGGTGACGGTGTCATGGCTGGATTTGGTAGTGCGGCGCTTTTCCAGCGCGGTCTTCTTTTTGGCGGCGTCCTTGAGCGCCTTTTCGGCATCCAGACGCACCTGCTCGGCATCGGCGGCGACCTTCTGGTCGGCCCGATCCAGCGCGCGCTTATTGCGCATGCGCTCGGCATAGAGCGGCTTGGAAGCTGCGATATCCTCGGCCTTCTCGATCTCGCCGAGGAAGTCGTCGATGGAGAAGTCAGCTTTGCCGGGGCGGGCGGATTTATCGGCCATAGAAGAAAACACCGTGCGTTAGCTCTGTCGCGCTGCCGGAAACCGGGGCTTCCGCCTGTCAGGCGCGCTCAAGGGGAGGCGATTAACATGGGGAACGATGCGCACAGATGCAATGTTCCCCACAGACTATCGCGTCTCCATCACGGAAGAAACAGGGGCTGCTGACAGGGCGTGGCAGTAGTGGGTGACCCAAAGCGGGGCGTGCTGCGTAACAGGTTGAACGCTCAGCAATTTCGAGAAGACCGATGAGCCGCGACAATCAACGTATTGCCACTGTGCTGACCCTGGCGGGGATCACGCCGATCTGGATTCTGCTGGCGCTGCGCCCGCTGGTTTTTGTCGACACGCTGGCCTTTGCGGCGCTGGGTTATGGCGCGGTGATCGCCAGCTTTGTGTGCGGCGTGCATTGGGGCCTGTTCATGGCCCGCTATCGGGTGATGCCATTCAATCTGCTGGTGACCAGCAATGTCGGGGCACTGGCGGCCTGGGCCATGCTGCTACTGGGACAGGTGTCGCTGCCGACCGGATTTGTCGGGCTGGCCCTGGTGCTGGCGGGTTTGCTGGCGCTGGATTGGCGACTGGTGCAGCGCGGCGGGATTGCGCCCTGGTTCTGGCGTCTGCGCTGGATGGCGACTGCCGGGCTAGGGCTGGGATTATTGGTTTGGGGAATAAGCATATGAGCCGGATTGCGATTATCGGGGCCGGTATTGGCGGGCTGACGCTGGGGCAGGCGCTGGCCAGCCAGCATGATGTGGTAGTGTTCGAGAAGGGCCGCGGCGTGGGCGGGCGCATGGCGACGCGCTATGCTGATGGCTTCGCCTTTGACCACGGTGCACAGTATTTCACGGTACGCGATCCGCGCTTTGCGGCACTGGTGCAGCCCTTGATTGCGAGCGGTGCGGTGGCGCCGTGGGAGGGCAAGATCGCCCGCATTGCCGGCGATGGGATGATGAGCACGGCGGACCCGCACGATATCCATTATGTCGGCATGCCCAATATGAACAGTCTGGCCAAGGCGCTGGCGGCCAATGTCAGCGTGCGCACCGGGGTGGACGTGGCGCCGCTGGGTGCGCGGCAGGGCGAAGGCTGGGTGCTCAGCGATATTGATGGGGTGGCGCTGGGCGTATTTGACTGGGTGATTTCAACCACGACGCCGCATCAGACCGTCGCGCTGTTTGCCGATCATGCGCGCGCCGATGGTCCGCTGCGCCGTGCGACCATGCTGCCATGTTATGCGCTGATGCTAGGGTTCGGTCGGGCAATCGAGCGGCCATGGGTCTTGGCGCGTGTTGCTGATAGCGCCATTGAGCTGGTGGCGCTCAATTCGAGCAAGCCCGGCCGTGACGCCAGCAAGGGCACGCTGGTGGCGCATTCCACCGGCGCCTGGGCAGCGGCCCATCTGGGGGATGATCCGGCCGATATCCAGACGGCGCTGGAGCGGGCGGTGGCCGCCGCAATCTGGTTGGACCCGGCGACAGCGCGCTTCCGCACCGCGCACCGGTGGAAATCGGCGCGGCTGCGTCAGGACAATAGTGAGCCGCCCTTTATCGACCGCGCGCGCGGCCTGGCGGCCAGCGGGGACTGGACGACAGGCAGCCGGGTGGAGAATGTGGTGCTCAGCGCGCTGGATCTGGCGGCGGCAATCGGGGCCTCAAAATAGCGCCTCAAAGTAACTCTGGGGTTGGTGAGGCCGCCTCCAGATCGCCTATGTAGTCCTACTGATTTCCTTTTCCGCCAAAAGCATACTGACTGTTCCCGGCCTGTTTAGAAACTGGGGGTGGAGCAGTGACAGCGACAAGAGACGCTCTGAAATCTGACAATTACGCGGATCGAATTGGCAAGATATTGCCTGCAGAGCTGACGGCAACCTATCTGCCGCTGCGCGTGCTGGCGGAGACGATGAGTGTCTCTGCATATTACCTGTTTTCTCTGGCGCTGATCCTCGCGGCTTTCTTCTTTTTCCTGGCGCCGCACCTCATCAAACTCGCCACGCTGAGAAACCGGACACTTTATTGTCTGACGTTTCTCGTCTGGGTCGTCGCGATCGATACCGAAAGGCTGGTTCTGGAGGTGTTTCAGGCACCTGTCGGCAACGTCAGTAACCTGATGTTCCTGGTATCTGGTCTGGGAGCCGTGTGGAGTTTTGCGGTGCCATACATGATGGAGGAGCGGTCATGAAACCGTCGATGATGTTGGTGGCAATACTGATCGCTTTACTGGCTAGCCTGCAGCCTAGTTTTGCGCGGTGCACAGGTCCCGAAGACTACAGGCAAGCCGAAGTTCTAAGGGAAACTGCGTTCCTGCGAACAGGGTTTGGTACGCTTGCGCTCCGGTACTACTCGGATCGTGTGTTGTCATTGCAGGGGGGCGGGTGTTTCGACGTCTCCAAGTTCAGATTCAGCGGCTTGCGGTTTGAGTTAAATTCAACTGCTCATGACGGGCCAGCCTATTTTGCTGCCGCCGTGACGCGCACATTTCCAAGCAAGAGCACAGATGATGGTGGACACGAGCTGAAGGTTCGGCGCAACGCCAGCAGCGCCGACCGTTCAGATAAGTGGTTTCGGGTCACCGATGGGGAAGAGCAGACAGAGGCAGGCATCCAGCTGAACGGGAGTGAGTTCAGCGTCTTGCGGTCATCCTGGGATGCAGTGGTGCTCGACGAGGTTTCCGACTTGCGCGAAGCGGATCTGACGGACCTTCCCGGGGTCGGTTCGTGGCATGCGGTGTTGGGTGTGCTTGATGGGCGACGCTCTGCCCAAGTGAACATCCCCGTGGTGGCAAACACCCGGATCGGCATAAACGAGCTGATCAGGGATATTGATAGTCTGGTGGGTGAGCAGCGAGGACCGACATACACCAAGGTCTATCTGCACAAATTTCTGACATCGCCGCAGCCCAGCCTGAATACGCCAATCCTGCAGCCGGGCATCGCCGAGTGCATGTATATTACGTTCGGCATTGGCGGGCTGCCTGACATGAGCCTATCTGACAGTCTGACGACCATAGTATTGAAGCTGGACGACGTGGATTGCTAGCTGGCGGATCCGGTGGGCGCTCATCTAACGCAGTGCCCTGAGCGCATTGAGGATGACGGCGACGTCGATGGCCTCCTGCAGCAGCGCGCCTTGCACGGGTGGCAGATAGCCCAGGGCGGCGGCGATCATGGCTGCAAGGGACAGGCCCAGGCCGACAACAACGCTTTCAAGCGCGATGCGGCGGGTGCGTTTGGCGATGGTGACGGCCTTGGCCAGCGGGGCCAGGGCGTCGACCAGCAGCACGATGCCAGCGGCCTCCGAAGAGGCGGCGGCGCCGCGGGCACCCATGGCGACGCCCACATCGGCAAGGGCCAGAGCGGGCGCGTCATTGATGCCGTCACCGACCATCATAACCTTGGCATTATTGGCTTTTTCGCGCCGCAGAATGGCGACCTTGTCTTCGGGGTGCAGACCGCCGACGGAAAAATCAACGCCAAGATCGGTGCCGACGGCCTGGGCGATGTCGTCGCGATCGCCCGAAGCCAGAATGATGCGGGTGAGACCGGCAGCGCGCAGGGCGTCTAGGGATTGGCGCGCGTCGGGGCGAATGCGGTCCTGCAGGACAATCAGGCCAAAGGGTCGGCCATCTACGGCAATGGCAACCGTCATCGCATCAATGGGCAGATCGGTGGTCAGCGGGTCAAAGCTACCGCCGGTCAACTGGGCGATGACATAGCTGCGGCTGCCCACGGCTGTGGTGCGATCGTCGATCTGACCGTGCAGACCTTCGCCGGCGGTTTCAACGGCATTGGTGGGCGGCGAGAGAGTGAGTTTGCGGGCGGCGGCGGCCTGTAGCAGAGCGGCGGCGACGACGTGGCCGGAGGCCTGATCGAGGCTGGCGGCGCGGCGCAGCACATCGTCCTGGGTGATGCCGGGCATGGGGCGGATTTCGGTAACTTCGGCCTGCCCGCCGGTGAGGGTGCCGGTCTTGTCGAGCACGGCGGTACGCACATCGGCCAGCGCTTCGAGCATGCCGCCATTCTTGACCAGGACGCCGATGCGGGCGGTGCGCGACATGCCCGAAATGATGGCGACGGGTACGGCCAGGATGAGCGGGCAGGGCGTGGCAACGACCAGCACGGCAAGGGCACGGAGATGGTCGCCGCTAAAGGCCCAGGCCGCGCCGGCCAGGGTAACGGTGAGCAGCAGGAAGCCCATGGCGTATCGGTCGGCCATGCGGGCCATGGGCGCCTTGCTGGACTGGGCTGCCTCAACCAGGCGGACAATACCGGCATAGGTGCTTTCGGCCGCGGGGCGGCTGGCAACCAGATCAAAGGGCGCGCCGATCAGGGTCGAGCCGCTGAGGGCTTCTGCGCCATCGGCCAGGTGGACGGGAATGGATTCGCCGGTGAGCGCGGACATGTCGAGTTCGGCCTGTTCGGCGGCGACATGACCATCCACCGGCAGGACTTCGCCGTGGCGGATCAGCAGCCGATCGCCGGGACTGATGGCGGTGATGTCGACTTCATGCAGCCTGGTGCCGTCATAGCGCATGGCGGTGCGGGCGACGCGACCGAGCAGGGCGGTCATTTCCTGGCGGGCGCGGCCAGCAGCAAAGGTTTCGAGCAACTGGCCGCCCGAATACATCAGCGCAACCACATTGCCGGCCAGCGGCTCGCCAAAGGCCAGGGCCGCAGACATGGACAGGGCCGCCACGACATCGAGGCCGACATCGCCGCGGCGCAGCGTGATGATGATCTGCCAGAGCAGACCTGCCAGAACAGGGGCTGTGCCCAGGGTCCATGCAAGGTCGGCATTGGTGCCAAAGCCGGTAAACCAGAGCGCGGTGCCGATGCTCAGTCCCGTCAGCGCGATGGCGAGCAGAACGGTGTCATAATGCTGGCGGAGCAGATGTGTCAGACGCGAAATGGGTCCATCTCCTGTGGCGCGGACGGGCGTTGTCGGAGCAGACTAGCATGGTGGTGAAGCGCGTTATGTGACTTGAATCAAGCAAGGCGCACAGGGCGAAAAGATGCGGGCGATGTGCCCGCATCGCAGTTGGGGCGTCAGTGACGCGCGGGCATCCAGACGATCCAGGCGAAGATCAGTACGCCCAGGAAGGTGACCATGGAACTGGCGGCAACGATGGGCTCAACCGCGGGATTGCCCGAGAGCAGCAGATAGAGCGAGATGCCCATGACGATGACGCCGGCAGTGTAGATGAAGAACTGGATTACAGGCAGGCGACCGACCGCCTTGGCCGGGTTCAGGGCAAAATAGCCGCCGAACAGGGCGCTGGTAACCCAGCCGAGCAGGTTGATATGGGCATGGGCGCCGGCAACGGCATGGTTGCCGCTGATCGACATGTGCAGGCCCAGTGCAATGCCGGCAATCAGAAACACGATCGCGGCGCGGAAAAAATACTCGGATATGCGTGGCATTTTGTCCCCCCAAAGCTGCGGGTGCGCCCGTGTCCCTCACGGATGCTGGCCCGTTGCGTTGGCGAGATTATGCCTCAATTTCCCTTGTGACCAGCGGGTTGCTCATGCGGCTGGAACCGCCTTGCGGCGGGGTGCCAGGAACAGGGTTTCGAGCAGGGCCAGCAGGCAGATGGCGATCACTGCGGCGGTGGTGCTGAGCACGACGCGCTGAATAATCACCTCGAAGGCGTCGCGATTGGTGAAGCTGGACATCACGATGATGGCGGTGACCGAGCAGGCGAACTGATAGGTGACTGCCGAGCGCGCGCCATCGAACATCCTGGCGGTGAAGTAGAGCGTCATCAGGGTCATGGCGGCGACCAGCATGGGCCAGTGCGGCATAAAGCGATAGGCAAGCAGAATGACGATGGCCACGGCGGCGCCGATCAGCGTGGCCGAGATGCGGGCGACAGCTTCGCGACGGCGCATGGTGTGGTCGGTCTGGCCGAGCACATAGGCCACCATGACGGGCATGATGATCAGATTGGTGTCGGCGGTGGCATAGCAATAGAGCAGGACCGGGGCAAAGATGGCGGTGCGCAAGGCCAGATCAAGCAGGGGCCTGTCGGTCTGGTGCGGATCGGTCAGCGGCACATGGATATGGGTGGTGTGCGGCGGAAAGATCAGATTGAGCACGATGATGATGACTGCCAGCATGGCGCCGGACATGGCCATGCTGTCGCGCATGGCGATGAGCATCTGATCGCTGGTGACGGCGGCAATCGACAGCATGGCGGGGATCAGGATGACGATGACGCCGCCCAGACTGCCGCGAAACACCATCAGGGCCAGACCCAGTGCGCTGAAGGCGATGAACATGGCGGTGAACAGCAAGGGCTCGCCCACCGTTGCGGCGGCCAGCCAGCTGATGATCCAGGCCAGGACCGGAATGATCAATGGCAGGGCGGCGCGCTTGAGGTCAAAGGCGCCGCGCTGGCCCGAGAGCAGGGCCAGGGCAAAGGCGGCGGGCAGCATGGGCACGGACACACCCATGGGTTCGGCCAGCACCACGGCCAGGCCGACGCCGAGCGCGGTGCGCACGGCGAAATTGGGATCCTGACGGCGATCTACCTTGGTGAGCTGTTCCATTGGCGGTGCCTCAGTTCAGGCCAGCAAGCCAGGATTTGACCTGCATCAGGCCCTTGGCAATGGTGGCGGTCAGCCCCGCGGTGCCATCGGCATAGATGGTGATGCTGGCTTCCGAGCCGAGACGCAGATTGGTGGGCAGGGTTTCGTCATCAAGGGTGATGCGCACGGGGATCTTGCGGGCAGGGGGGAACCAGCGGGTGTCGTTGCTGGACTGGGCCAGCCCGCCGACGCTATTGCGACCGGCACTGATGCCCCAGGCGATGGATTCGACCCTGCCGTCGAAGATCTGGCCGGGGGCCGCTTCGAAGATCACCTGGACGGGATCGCCGGGTTCGACATTGACCAGTTGGTTCTCGCGGAAATCGCCGATCAGCGCCTGGGTGCTGGGATCGATGAAGGTCATGGCTGCCTGACCGGCAGCAGCGAACTGGCCGGTGGCCAGCGAAAGATTGGTGATGTAGCCATCCACGGGGGCCAGCACGGTGGTGTTGTCGAGCGCGAAGCGGGCCTTTTCGACGGCGGCGGTGGCGCTACGCAGTTGCGGGTTGGCTTCGCCCGATGGTCCAGCCTGCGCCTTGGCGCGGGCGAGATCGGCCTGGGCTGCATTGATGGCGGCCTGGGCGCTGTCGTAATCGGCATTGGCCTGATCGAACTTGGCGCTGGCAATGGTGCCCTTGGCGAACAGCTCGATGGCGCGGTCGCGGGCCTGGGTGGCGCTGGTGGCCTGCACCTTGATGCGCTCAAGCTGGGCCTCGGCAGCGGCCACCGCTGCATCGGTGGCGCCAAGGCTCTGCAGCACCTGATCATGCTGAGCCTGAGCCTGGGCCAGATCCATCTGGAAGGTGGTGTCATCAATGGTGAAGAGGGGCTGGCCGGCGTCGACACGGGCATTGTCCTGCACCAGAACGGCGCTGACCGGGCCGGAAATGCGGGGCGAGATCTGGGTGACCAGCGCGGTGATGGAGGCGCCGCTGGCAAAGGGGGTGCTGCGGTCGGCCAGGGGATACCAGATGGCCAGACCTGCCAGAATCGCCACCACGACCAGACCGGCCCGGGCCGCAGGATTGCCGGTTCTGGCGGTCGGCTGGGCCGGGGTCGGGGCTTGCTCGGGCAGGGCGGGAACGGTTGGTTCGGCGGTCATATCGGTCATCGGGGCGCCTGTGCAAAATGAATTGGTTGGCCGCATATAGCGCTGTTGATATAACTCTACAATAGAGCTATATGGTTTTAGAGTGAAAAATTCGTGAGCTGGAGAGACAGCGTGACCGAGCAACGGGCGATCGAGACGAGCACCAGTGACCTGATGCAGAAGCTGCTGCTGGAAGTGCAGCGTTTCGACCGCATGACGGCGGACGAAATCGGCATCAATGCCACTGACCTGTTGTGTCTGGTGTGGGTGGAGCGGGCCGAGCAGCCGGTATCAGCCAAGGCGCTGTCGGGTTTTTTGGGGATTTCCACCGGCTCGACAACCGCGCTGATCGATCGGCTGGAAAAGCGCAAGCTGCTCAAGCGGGCGCGACACCCCACCGATCGTCGCGGCATTACCCTGCAGCCCGGTCCGGCGGTGGCGCGGCCTGAGATCGTGGCGGTGCGTGCGCAATACCGCAATCTGATGACACAGGCCTGGTCCGGGTTTAGCGAGGCCGAGTTGCTGGTGGTGCAGCGCTTCCTGCTGGCAACCATCGCGGCGATGGGCGAACAGATTGGCGCCGATACTGTGCCGTCTGCAAGGGCGCAAGATGAATGAGCCTTGCCAAGGCCACAGTTTCCTGTGATAAAGCCATACGTTTTCAGCCTAAGTCGGCTGCCCTGATACCGGTTCTGCCGGTCGTGGCTACCCTCTCTCTCGTGCGAACGTGCTATCCGGCCGGCATGCTGCCACCGGACAACTGCTCGTCCGCATGCGACACGAGCCTACTATCAGGATACAAATCTATGTCCACCATCACCGGTACCGTCAAGTTCTTCAACGCAACCAAGGGCTTCGGCTTTATTTCGCCTGAAGATGGCGGCAAGGACGCCTTCGTTCACGTTTCCGCTGTTCAGCGTTCGGGCCTGCAGGGCCTGTATGAAAACGACAAGGTGACCTACGAGCTCGAAACCGGCCGTGACGGCAAGGTCTCGGCTACGAACCTGACCCTGCTCTAGTTCTTACTAGACAGTCCCGAAGGCTACCGTGATGTTGAAAACACGGTAGCCTTTGGTTTGTCTGGAAGCAGAAACGCCGCCCTTGGGGGCGGCGTTTTGCGTTTGAAGGGGCTTTTCAGACTGCCGCCCAAACAAAAGGCGCCCACCGGAGTGGACGCCCTTGCTGCATGGGATGTTGGAGGCGCTTAGCGGATACGCACCGAGACGATGTAATCATCGAAGTCACCCAGCGAGGAGGCGCTGGTGGCATACGTGCGGCAGTTGCGATAGCTGGTGTCAGAACATACCTGAACACTCAGACCATCGGGGTTCTCGATTGAGGAGATGCGGTCGGCCCAGCTGCCCAGATTGCGGCTGCCCTGGCCTTCTTCGAGGCAGAAGCTCTGACCGCGATAGCGGCTGTATTCAAAAAAGCAGACTTCGCCATAGGTTGGTTCGACCACTACAGGGGGACGTTCAGGGCGCTGTGGCGTCTGGCTGCCGCCAACACCGAAATTGACGGTGGGGCCATCGGGGCCGATCTGGAAGCCGAACGAAATGCCGGGCTGGGTCGGATTGACCGTGCCGCCGCTACCCGTGGTCAGGTAGTTGGCCGAAACCCAGCCATCGGGGCCGGATTTTTCAATGTAGCACCACGAGCCACGGCACTGCTGCACATCGACGCGCTCGCCGCGGCGTGCGGTATCGACAACGCTGTAATTTGTACCAGGACCGGAGCGGACATTGACGTTGGTGGTCACCGTGCCGGGCGCGGCGTTGGCGGCGGGCAGGAAGACCACAAGGGCTGTCGTCGCGACGGCGACACCAGTGGCAATATTGAGCAGCATCTTGCGTGTATGTCGGTTCATTTCGGTGCCTCCGCAGTGCGCCCCACCGGTTCCCGTCATCGGGTTAACGCAGGCGGGCGCCACATTAGTATTTGCTTAAGAAACGGTGGGGGGAAGATAAAAGTTCCCCGCCGGGTGAATTCGTCGAATCCGTGTCGGGACTTAGCACTGTTGCCAAGGCACGACCCGACCCGGCCGATGGACCCTAATGACCACAGGCTAGCTGAACGCTGGCTGAACGGAATTTACGTCTTGGTAAGACTTAGCTGTCGATCGGGCGCTTGCTGCCGTCTTCGCCCAGCGAGACATAGACAAAGCGACCATCGGTGACCTTGACCCGCTCATCGAGGCGATTGCGGCGGGCCCAGGCTTCGATCCCCACGGTGATGGAGGTAGTGCCGACACGCTCGATGGTGGTGTAAACGCACAGCACGTCGCCGACCTTGACCGGTGCGATGAAGGTCATGCCTTCGACGGCAACGGTGACAACGCGGCCCTTGGAGCGTTCAACCGCTGCGATGGCGCCGGCAATATCCATCTGGCTCATCACCCAACCGCCGAAAATGTCACCGGCCGGATTGGTATCGCCTGGCATGGCCAGGGTGCGGATGGTCAGGGCGCCAAGGGGCTCCTCATTCGAAGCGGTCAGGCTGGTCACGTCGCAGGTCCTTTCGCTGGCCAACGGCCGATGGCCTCTTCCCAATGCTTGCGGCACAGCGAGATATAGACCGATTTTTCGATGGAGACCTGATCGCCCTGATCCAGAACGCGGCCGTCTGCGCTTTGACGCGCGACCATGGTGGCCTTGGCGCCGCATTCGCAGATGGTGCGAATTTCCCGCAAGACGTCGGCAATGGCAAGCAATTGCAGGGAGCCGGGGAACAGCTTGCCCTGAAAATCGGTGCGCAGGCCAAAGCACATGACGGGGATCTTCAGCCGGTCGCTGACGCGGGCGAGTTGCCAGACCTGATCTGCGGTGAGGAACTGGGCCTCATCGACAAAGACGCAATCGACCTTGCCCACCTCAAGCTGCTCGCGAATGTCCTGATAAAGGTCGTCTTCTGCCGAATAGAGTTCGGCTGGCTCGGAAATGCCGATGCGCGAGGAAATCAGACCAATGCCGTTCTCGACGTAGAGCGAGGAGGTATAGAGCAGCGGTCGCATGCCGCGCTCACGGTAGTTGTACGCCGCCTGCAGCAGCAAGGTGGACTTGCCGGCATTCATTGCGGCATAGGAGAAATACAGCTTGGCCATTGCGGGCAGGGTTCTCGCAGGTTGCGGCGTTGTCTGCCTAGGCAATAGACTGTGGCCGCGTGCGCTAGAAGCGCCGAGGCCAAACATCAACAGTTCATTGCGAGGCGAGAATGCCCGAAATCTCTATTCGCCGCGCGCAGGCGCGCGACGCCGAGGCGCTCAAAGATCTGCTGCACCGGTCCTGGCGTACGCATTGGGGCCCCCATGTCAGCGCCCCATCAAGAGAGCGGTTCGAACGCGAACTGCCAGCGAATGACTATGTGGATGAGTTCGTGTCGCACATGCAGGTGGCGGTGCGTGGTCATGACATCGTTGGCATGTACCATCTCGAAGGCGATTATCTGCACGCCATCCATGTCGCTGCCGATAAGATCGGCAGCGGGGTAGGCCGAGTGATGATGGCAGCAGCCGAGGAGGGCGGCGCCCGCCGGCTCGAGGTGCGGGCTTTCAACGCGCGCGCGCGTCAGTTTTATGCTGCGCGTGGCTGGCAGGAGGTCGATCGGGCGGACGCAACGGAGATGGGCACTCCGGTCGTTACCATTAACATGGCGCGGCCCCAGGCAAAAAAAAGGCCGCCACAGGGGCGGCCCAAACCGATCTGATCGGCACAGAGAGCTGGGGTTGGCGGCCACACTCTCCAAAAGGCCGGGCGCGACGTTGGGGAACGTGGGGCGCGGCGCGTCCGGGCCTATGGGGATAGAGCCGGGACACTTGTCAGGCTATTGGGCACGCATGACGGGCGTATGACGGCCATGTTCAGCTGGGGTTCAGCCGGGCAAAACCATTATGGGGACAGACCCATGGAATTGAGGAGATCAATTATGGTGCGAAACATGCTCGGCGTTGCGGCCAGCCTGATGATGTTGGCCAGTAGCGCGGGGGCGGCCCATGCATCGCCCAATGGCGTGTGGGAGCTTGAGTCGCGCGATACCCGTATCCAGCTAGCGCTGTGTGGAGACGGCACGCAGCTCTGTGGCACCTTGGTCTGGTTGTCTGATGTCGACTATAACGAGCAGTACAAACCGTTTCTCAATGCCCCGGTGGCCAATGGGATCAAGCAGACAAGTCCCAATCGCTGGAAGGGCGCCATGCAGTTGTTCGGTTACAAGATGACGGGCACGATCACCCAGCGCAGCGAAACGCAGATGACCTTGCAGGGCTGTGCATTCCTGGTGGTCTGCAAGAGCTACGAAATGTTCAAGTACAGCGAATGATGACAGCTCGGGGGTTTCGTCGCCTGGCGGCGATCGGTGTTGCCAGTCTGCTCAGTGTCCCGGCGGCGCTGGCGGCCTCGCCAGTGGGCATCTGGGAAATCGAGATGCGGGATTCCCGCTATAGCGTGGAATTGTGCGGGGCAGCGGGCACTGCGCTGTGCGGCACGCTGATCTGGCTGGGGAATGGGGCCGACAGTCCGGACAATCTGCCCTATCTCAATACGTTGATGATCGACCACGCGCCGCAGACGGGCCCCAACACATGGAAGGGCGACCTGCATATTTACGGGCAGTCGGCAGCCGGGACGATCACCCAGGTCAGCGAAGATCAGATCACGCTGCGTGGCTGCGTGTTCGGCATTATCTGCAAGACCTACCAGATGTACCGGATGGCAGATTAGCGCCGGTTAGTTGGTATTGCGCGGGATGTGCATGCGGCGGCGCTCCCAGAGCGGGGGCAGGGCCTCCACTGCCAGAATGGCGGCAAAGATCAGCGCGGCACCGGCATAACCGATGACCGGCAGGCGCTCGCCCAGGATCAGCGCACCGCCCAGTGCAGCAAACAGGCTCTCGGCAGACAGGATGATGGCGGCATTGGCGGGTGGCACATATTGCTGGCCGATGGCCTGGAAGGTGAAGGCCACAGCCGTTGAGAGAATGCCGGTATAGACCAGTTCCATCCACCCGGCCTGGATGTCGGCGAGATTGGGCTGCTCGAATACAAAGGCCAACGCCACCCCGATGCATCCGGCGATCAGGAAACTGATGGCAGACACGAAAATGGGCAGGCCGGTCGCACGGGCGGTCAGCCCGAGCAGGATCACGTGCAGCGCCCAGAATACTGCACCAATCACCATCAGGCCATCGCCGCCATTGAAGCTGTCTAGGCCACCGCCATTGAGGAAATAGATGCCCAGCAATGCCATGGGCACGCAAACATAGATGATGGCGTGGGGGCGGGTGCGGAACAGCACAAAGCCCAGAAAGGGCACGAAGAAAACATAGAGCCCGGTAAGGAAGCCCGCATTGGTGACAGTGGTGTAGATCAGCCCGACCTGCTGGAGCGCCGAGCCCAGGAAAAACACCAGGCTGACGCCGATGATCAGCCACCAGTGTTGTGCATTGAGCGGTTCAACGCGCTTGCTGCGACCGCGTTCAAACAGCAGCGCCACGGGCAGCACAGCCAGGCCGCCAATGATGTAGCGCAGACCCGAAAAGGTCAGCGGCCCCATGGAATCCATGGCTGACTTCTGGGCGATGAATGCCAGACCCCACAAAATCGTGCAGGTGAGCAGGAACAGGGTGGCGACGGGGCGGGACATGGGTTGGCTTTGTGTCTGGAGTTTTTGAAGGTCAGGTGGCCCCTCGCTTGTAGCGAGTGGCGGCAGTGAACGGATCGGTTTGGGCCTGGGGTTCACCCCCTCCGGCCTTCCCCGTCAAGGGGAAGGTGCTGTCTGGCGGGAGCAGGCGATCCAGCCCGTTTCGGCCCGCTTGAAGGCCGGTGATGGCAGATGGGTTTTGCTATTTCAGCTCAGCGTCAAGGGCGGTGATGAGCTGATTGATTTCAGCGGGGGTGGTGTAGTGCGTGAAGGAGAGACGCAGCACGCCGTGATTGGGGTCGATGCCAAGGGCCTGCATCAGACGCCAGGCATAGAAGTGACCACCACCGGCCATGACGCCGTGATTGGCCAGGCGTGCCGCGACGGCGGCGCCGGGTTCATCAAGCAGCAGGGCGATGGTGGGAGCGCGCAGTTCCGGATCGGCGGGGCCGATGATGCGCACGGTGTTTTTCTGGCGCAGGTAATCGAGCAGCGGGGCAGACAGGGCGACTTCCTGGGCGCGCATGGCGGCATGGGCGCGGCGGAAGGCGTTGTCGCCGGGCACGCTGTTGCCGGCAATCTCGGCGACGGTTTCGAGGTAATCGGCAATGCCCGAAGATGCGGCGATCTGGGCATGGTCGGGACCCGCCGGGGTCAGGCGATAGCGTGGCTTGGCGTCATTGAAGAAGTGGCCCTGATTGGGCAGCGCCATGGCCAGTTCGGGCCGAACGGCCATGATGCCCTGATGGGGGCCGAAAACCTTGTAGGCGGAGAAGAAATAGATATCTACGCCGAGCGCGGCCAGATCGGGCAGACCGTGGGGGGCATAGCTGACGCCATCAATGATGGTGCGCGCGCCAACGGCCTTGGCGCGGGCGGCGATCTCGGCCACCGGGTTGATTTCGCCGACGACATTGGAGCAGTGCGGCGCAGCGACGAAGCGGACTTTGGCGTCGAGCAGGGCATCAAGTGCGTCCAGCGAGAGGCGACCGGTTTGGCTGTCGACGGCCCATTCACGCACTTCAATGCCCAGGCTGGCCAGTTTGCGCCAGGCGCCGGTATTGGCCTCGTGATCCTGATTGGTGACGATGATGGCGTCGCCGGGCTGGAGATGCTCGCCGAAGGCCTTGCCCAGCACATAGGTGTTGATCGAGGAAGACGGGCCGAAATGGATCCAGTCGCTCGAGACATTGAGCGCCTGGGCGATGCGCTCGAAGCTGAGATCCATGGCTGCGCCGGCGGCCTGGGAGGCCGGGTAAAAGCCATAGGGCTGCAGCTTGGTGGCGCGATAATAGTGATCGAGCTTGGTCAGCACAGCCTGGGCGGTATAGGAGCCGCCGGCGTTCTCGAAAAAGGCCTGCCCCTGCAGGGACGGTTCGGAAAAAGCGGGGAACTGCGCGCGAATGCGGGCCGGGTCGAGAGGCAGGGAGGTCATGAGGCTGATCCAGTCGGAGTGTCCCCGATTGGTAGAGCAAGGTTTGACAAAAGCAAACCCCGGCTGTTGAGAGCCGGGGTTCGTCCACCGCTCGGGGCGCGAGGGTGGAAAGGTGCGATGTCCGATTGCATGGCAGTTGGACATCGCGAGGCCGGCTGCACCCGCCCGAAGTGGGGCGCAGCCGATTTGGCTTAGCCGCCGTTGCGCTGGCCGCGATCACCGCCGCCGTGGCGCTGACCCTGTTCGTGCTGGCCGCCCTTGCCCATCTGGCCTTTACCCATGCCACCACGCTCGCCGCGCTGTGGGGCCAGTTCGGCCTTCTGCTCATCGGTGAGGCTGTCGAAGAAGGCGGTCATGGAAGGCTGAACGGATTCAAGCGCTGCCAGCTGAGCCGACTGGGCGGCAATGCGGTTCTGCATCATTTCGGACATGTCGGGACGCTCGGCAGTTTCGCCAGTGGCAGGGGCTGCGGGGCGCAGGCCCTCAACGGCTGTCGAGAAGCTGGCAGCTGCAGCGAGCGCTTCGGTCTTGAAGGTATCAAACAGCGCCTGCTGCTCGGGGGTCATATCGATGGCGTGGCTGAGACGGACCAGGGCGATCTCGACGCCTTCGGCACCGTGCTCAAAGCCAATCATGCCGCCGGGACCGCGCTGACCACCCTGGCGCTGACCATCACGCTGGCGCAACTGGGTCATGTCGCCCTTGCCCTGAGCCTGCTCGGTCGCAGCAGGTGCTGCTGGTGCAGCAGCAGTCTGGGCGAAGGATGGTGCGATGGCCGAGAGGCCAACAGCGGCAGTCATCAGGGCAACGATGGCAGTGGTCTGGAGATTCTTCATAATGAGGTTTTCCTTTGCATGGGACCCGGAACGTTGTCCGGTGTGAAAGGAACCTAACTTCTGTCACCTCTTCGGTAGATTGCGGCCATATGAACAGTTGGTCACCTTGGTAAGGTGGCCGCATTGATCAGCGGGGGCGCCAGCCGAGCAGGCGCATGGCGTTGAGGGTCACAAGGACAGTAGCGCCGGTATCGGCCAGGATGGCGGGCCACAGACCGGTAATGCCGGCAATGGTGGTGATGAGGAAGACCACCTTGAGCCCCAGCGCCACCGATATGTTCTGCCAGATATTGGTCATGGTGGCGCGCGACAGGCCGATCATGTCGGCAATGTCGGTGACCCGGCCATGCAGGATGGCGGCGTCAGCGGTTTCCAGCGCAACGTCGGTGCCGCCGCCCATGGCAATGCCGATATCGGCAGCCGCCAGAGCCGGAGCATCGTTGATGCCATCGCCAATCTTGGCGACGATCTGACCGCTGGCCTGAAGGTCACGGACGATGGTCTGCTTGTCCTGCGGCATCAGATCGGCGCGTACAGTGATGCCCAGATCAGCCCCGATGGCCGCGGCAGTACGGGCGTTGTCGCCGGTCAACATGATGACGTCAACATTGATCTGTTTGAGGGCGTCCAAGCCCGCCCTGGCATCTGCGCGAGGTTCGTCGCGCATGGCGATGACGCCAGCGATTTCATCACCGGCCAACAGGACGGAGACGGTTTTCCCGGCGTCGGTATAGCGGTTGATCAGCGTGTCCAGATCGGGCGTGAAAGCCACGCGCTGGGCCGCCGCGACGGCTGAGCCGAGGAAAATTTCCTCGCCGCCAACACGGGCGGATAGCCCCTTGCCGGGAATGGCGTGGGCAGCAGCGCTGGGGGGCACGGGAACGCCGTCAGCCTTGGCGCGCGCAAGGATGGCCAGCGCCAAAGGATGGCTGGAGCCGGTTTCGAGCGCCGCGGCGAGCGAGAGGATTTTGGGCAGTGGGCGGGCGACGGGGTGGATATCGGTGACCTGGGGTTTGCCCTGGGTCAGGGTGCCCGTCTTGTCGAGGGCAACGGTGGTGATGGTGTGCAGGCGTTCGAGCACGGCGCCGCCCTTGAGCAGCAGGCCACGGCGGGCACCGGCCGATAGCGCGGCGGCGATGGCTGCCGGGGTCGAGATTACCAGCGCGCAGGGGCAGCCGATGAGCAGGATGGCCAGACCCTTATAGACCCATTCGCTCCAGGACTGTCCCAGCAGCAATGGCGGGATGGTGGCGATCAGTGCGCCAACGACCAGTACGCCGGGGGTGTAATAGCGCGAGAAGTCGTCGATGAAGCGGGCGGTGGGGGCTTTGGATTCCTGGGCCTCCTCGACCAGCTGGACAACGCGGGCAATGGTGTTGTCGCTGGCCGTGGCGGTGACGCGGATGTGCAGAACGGCATCGGTATTGATGGTGCCGGCAAATACCGCGTCGCCGGGCTGCTTGGTTTTGGGGACGCTCTCGCCTGTGACGGGCGCCTCGTCGATGGCGCTCTGGCCCTGGGTGATGGTGCCGTCCGCGGGGATGCGATCGCCGGGTCGGACCATGATGATGGCGTTGAGCGCCAGACTGGCGGCGGCCACTTCTGTGGTGCTGTCGCCATCGACCAGCAGGGCCGTCTTGGGGACCAGATCAGCCAGTCCCTTGATCGAGGCGCGGGCGCGGCTGGCGGCGACGCCTTCGAGCACTTCGCCAATCAGGAAGAGCAGCACCACCATAGCGGCTTCTTCGGTGGCGCCGATAATCACCGCCCCGATGGCGGCGATGGTCATCAGTGTTTCAATGGAGAAGGGACTGCCGGTCATGGCGCCGGCAATGGCGCGGCGACCGACCGGGATCAGGCCGACCAGCAGTGCGAGCAGAAATGCCGCGTGCCCAATATCGGGGACGACCATGCCCACCAGCCAGGCGGCGAGCATGGCAATGCCGCAGGTCAGGGCCAGAATGGCCTTGGGGGTCTTCCACCATGGGCCGTCGCCGAGCTCGAAATGGTCATGGCCGCCAGTGTGGTTGTGACCAGATGCATCGCTGGCGGCGGTCGCGCCATCGGGCGCCAGGGAATAGCCAAGCGGCTTGATGGCCCGCTGGATGGCGGCAAAGGGAACGTCGTCATGGGTGACGTTGAGCGTGCCAGCAGTATAGCTGGCGCCGACTTCGGAAACGCCGGGGACGCGACTGATGGCGTTTTCGATCTTGGTGGCACAGGCGCCGCAATCCATACCGCCCACGCGGTATCTGGTTCTGGTTGCCTGTGTCATGTCGTGTCCTTTCAGTCTGTTGATAGGGACAAGCTAACTTCTATAGCCACTAGAGGAGCAAGGCCAAAAGAACAGGTATTTCGCGTTTGAATGCGATAGCGCGCCGCCCCTTGAGGAGCGGCGCGCTGGGATTGGTCGCAGCGGCAATGCGGGAGGCTATTCGGTCGGCGTGCGCAGCTGGAATCCGGTAATGCCTACAGCAACATTGATGCCGGTCTGACCCTGTACGCTGAGGGGCTGCAGCATGAAGCCATCGTTGGAGCCGCCAACCAGCACATTGGCACCGGCGCCCAGCCCGAGCGACACCTCGGCGCTGGCGCCGACATACTGGCCCGCCAGCGAGCCGGATGAGTAGGCGTCGGTGCTCGGCGCCAGTACCAGCCACTGGATGACTGATTCCTCGGTAAAGCCGACGTCGAGGCCGACCTTGTTGACCTTGCCGTAATAAACATCGACCGGTTCGGCTGCTTCGGAATCATAGAAGCTGCAGACGGCATCCTTTGAGGAACCGATGATCAGGCCAATGCCACCTTCGACGGTGCATTCAAGACGGCCGATCTCGACCTTTTCCTGAGCGTGGGCGGCTGTCGAGAACAGGGCCGTGGCGGCGAGTGCTGTTGCAGTAATCAGTTTCATGTGGGTACTCCTTGGTGAACCCAACTCGGTGGGCGGCGCACAGGTTCCCCATTGGCCGCATGACAGGAGTAGCGACATGGCATTTCCCATTGGCGAGCTTTCGCGACAGACCGCTGTGAAGGTGCCCACTATTCGCTATTACGAGCAGATCGGACTGCTGCCCGAGGCACCGCGCAGCGAAGGCAATCGGCGGCTCTATGGGCAGGCAGAGGTGGAGCGGCTGCGGTTTATCCGGCATTCGCGTGAACTGGGTTTTGAGATCGAGGACATACGCGAACTGCTCAGCATGGCCGCGCAACCGCAATCGTCGTGCCATCAGGTCGACAGCATCGCCAATAACCATCTGGCAGAAATCGATCGCCGCATTGCCAGCCTGACCAAGCTCAAGGTCGAGCTGAGCCGGATGATCGATGAGTGCGGGCATGGCCGGGTATGTGATTGCCGGATCATCGAAGCGCTGGCCGATCACAGCCAGTGTCTGACCGACCACTAAGGCTCAGGCGTAGGCGACCCAGCCGCGAAAGCTCAGCCCGACATAGAACAGGGTGACATCGGAAAAGCCGGCCTGATGCAGCATGGCCTCATCGTCCTCAGGCGAGAGGATGGAAAGCTTACTGGCGAAGGTCTGTTTGGCGTCTTCCAGATTGGCCGGCGCCTTGCCGCCAAAGGCCAGGTGTCGGGCGATCCATTGCGAGCGCGCCGGCTCGGTCTGGGCAAAGCTGATATGGGCGACAATCAGGGGCGCGCCCGGCACCAACCGGCTGCGCATCGCCTGCAGTGTGGCGAGGCGCTGATCGCGCGGCACAAAGTGCAGGGTGAGCAGGCATACCGCGCCGTCGAAGGGGCCGGGCGGTGCTGTGTCGATATAGCCCTTGTGCAGCTGGATGCGGGCGGCATGCGGTTGGGTGATCTGCTCCGCCAACCGCACCATATCGGCCGAAGGATCAACGCCGTCAAAAGTCCAGCCGGCGTGATCATCGCCCAGGGCCTTGAGCTCCAGGCCGCCGCCGGCGCCCAGGACGAGCACACGCCCCTTGGCAGGAACGCGCTCGGCCAGCAGCATGGACGTCATGCGGTGCAGCCCGTCAAAGCCCGGCACCTGTCGCGGCGGGCCTTCGACATAGGTTCGCGCGTGTGTTGCACCAAAGGCTGTGGTGGCGTTATGGGGGATTTCGGGTTTCATGTAACTTTGTTTGTTACATATTGTGTGTGCCTGTCAAGGCCAGCGTGGCGATGCGGCCACGCACGAAAAAAGGCAGCGCTCGAAAGCGCCGCCTGAAAACTTCTGGATGTCGAAAGGCGCTACTGGGCCGCGACTTCGCCGACCGGGGCAGGGGTGTGACGCGCCAGGGCGCGGATAACCTGCTTGGCGGTGATTGAGCCGATCTGCACGCCGTTCTCGTCCTGAACGCCGACCCATTCATGTTCGGCGAACAGCGGCAGCACGTCCTCGCAACGGGCGTCGCGGGGAACCAGCACGTCGCAAGGCTCGCCGGGGCCCTTGGTCATGATCGAGCGCACATGGATGGCGCGTGCCTTGTTCACTTCGCGCACGAACTCTTCGATGTGCTCATTGGCGGGACGCAGCACGATGTCTTCGGGCTTGCCTTCCTGCTGCAGGGCGCCGTCCTTGAGAACGGCGATACGATCACCGATCTTGAGGGCCTCGTCGAAATCGTGGGTGATGAACAGGATGGTCTTGCCCAGAGATTTCTGCAGTTCGATGAGCTGATCCTGCATGCCCGAACGAATGAGCGGATCAAGCGCCGAGAAAGCCTCATCCATCAGGATGATATCGGTATCCATGGCGAGCGCACGGGCCAGGCCCACACGCTGCTGCTGGCCACCCGAGAGCTGGCGCGGCTGGCTCTGCTCATAGCCGGCCAGACCAACGGTTTCGATCCACTTGGAAGCCGTGGCGAGACGTTCTTCCTTGCCAACGCCGCGGACCTCAAGGCCATAGGCGACATTGTCGATGACCGAGCGGTGCGGCAGCAGGCCGAACTTCTGGAACACCATGGCAATCTGGGTGCGGCGGAAAGTGCGCAGCTCGTCCAGATTCATCTTCATCACGTCGACGCCATTGACGATGATCTCGCCTGCCGTGGGGTCGATCAGCCGGTTGACGTGGCGGATAAGGGTCGACTTGCCGGAACCCGACAGGCCCATGACTACGAAGATCTGGCCCTTGGCGACGTCGAGCGAGACATTGTCGAGACCGACAACGTGGTTGGTCTCGGCCTGCACTTCGGACTTGGATTTGCCGGACTGCAGCAGGGCGAGCGCCGTTTGGGGATCGTCACCAAAGATCTTGGTGACGCCGCGCATGGCGATAGCGAGTTCGGGTGTGTTGGTTGCTTCAGACATCTAGCGCGCCTCCGCCAGGCCGATACGGGCCTGCAATTGTTTGCCGAATGCCTGAGTGACACGGTCAAAGATGATGGCCAGAGCCACAATGCCCAGACCAGCGAACAGGCCGCGGCTGACTTCAAGACGACCAATGCCCTGCAGCACCTGATAGCCAAGGCCACCGGCACCAATCATGGAGGCGATCACCACCATGGATAGTGCCATCATCGTGGTCTGGTTCACGCCGGCCAGAATGGTGGGCAAGGCGAGCGGGATCTGCACGCCGAACAGACGCTGGCTTGGATTGGTACCAAAAGCGCGGCTGGCCTCCATGACGGCCGGATCAACCGAGCGCAGACCCAGATCGGTCAGGCGGACCAGAGGCGGGGAGGCGTAGACGATGGTGGCGATCAGCGCCGGGATCTTGCCGGGGCCAAAGATCATCACCGTCGGGATGAGATAGACGAAGCTGGGCAGCGTCTGCATCAGATCGAGCAGCGGCGTGATGGATTTGCGCACGTTGAGCGAGCGGGACATCCAGACACCCACGGGGATGGCGATGACGATGGCGGTCAGCGTGGCCGCGATCATCAGGGCCATGGTGGCCATGGCATCTTCCCAAAGCTCCATGACGCCCAGGAACATCAGGGCGAAGAAGACCACGGTTGGCAGCTGCCAGCGGCGCGTGGCGAGCCAGGCGATACCCACCAGGATCACCGTGATCAGCCACCATGGAGTGGCCAGCAGCAGGTTTTCAATGGACTTGAGCAACATCAGCAGCGGGTAGGCCGCGGCCTCGAATTCATCGCCCCAATTGCGCACGACCCAGTTCAGGGCGTCGTCAATCGAGCGGCGGAGCGGCTTGGTATTTACGATTTCTGGGAACACGGCTTTTCTCTCTCGTGTGGAGGAACGGCGCGGGATGCCGGAAGGCGTAATGGACGCGTTCGGGCATCACGCGGAAAACGGCCGGGTCGTAACCCAGCCGTCAAATTACGTGATCTTAGCGAAACCTACTAGAGGCTTGCGTTGACCTTCTCGGCGACTTCAGCCGGAACCCACTTGGTCCACACGTCCTGCTTGGTGCGCAGGAAGTTTTCGGCAGTTGCCTCGGCGTCAGCCTGGTTCTCATCACCATACACCAGCAGCTCGCTGATTTCGGCGTTGGTCAGGCCGGTCTTGGAGAAGTACTCGGCAATGGCCGGTGCTTCTTCAGGCAGCCAGGCGGCAGCGCCGATGACGGCAGGCGACGATGGATAAGCGGTCTTGCCAGCTGGCTTGTCGCAATCCGCGTCGGTGTTGCAGGCATAGATGTCCTTGTCGGCAGGACCCATGTCGAGCATCACAGCGTCATACTTGCCCAGGATCGATGTTGGACCCCAGTAGTAGAACAGGATGGGTTCTTCGCGCGTGAAAGCACGGGCGATCGAGGCATCCAGTGCGCCGCCCGAGCCGGGCGAGAACAGGTTCCAGGTGTCTTCCATCTCGTAGGCTTCAAACAGGGCCGAGGTCGAGATCTCGCAAGCCCAGCCTGGAGGGCAGGAATAGAGGCGGCCCTTGCTGGGCTCTTCTGGATCCTGGAAAATCTCCGGGTGATCAACCACGTCCTGCACGGTCACGAGCTCGGGGTGAGCTTCCTGCGTGTAGCCGGGGATGAACCAGCCTTCGACAGTGCCGTCGGTGATGGCCAGGGACAGTTCAACGACGACGCCGTCTTCCTTGCCCTTGTTCCAAGGCTCTTCCATGGCGCTGGTCCACAGCTCCGGCGCAACAGCCGGGGTGCCGCGAGTCATCATGGAAGAAGAGGTTGGGACGGTATCGCCAGTGACGATCTCGACGTTACAGCCGAAGCCTTCTTCGAGAATGGTGGCGTGAATGTGGGCCAAGGCAGCCGCGGACGGCCAGGTCATCTCGGCGATATCGATCGTGCGATCCGTGTCGCAAGCGACAGCATCCTGAGCAAAAGCAGGCGAAGAAGCGGCAGCCATGAGGGCAACAGCAATCGCGGCGGCAGCGCCACCGGTTTTCAGCATCATGTGGATATTCTCCATGTTATAGGCGTTGCCCAACGATAACGGCCCAGTAGATGGGTGTCAAATTCGCAGTTACTTTGTATGCTGCTGTAATATCCAAGAAAATTCGGCAATCAGTCTGTTGATTTGCACTGTCTTACGTCTGTGTTGGTGTGATTTTGTCGTGCTTGCTGATGTATTTGGTCTGAACGGGGATTGCGCGGAAGAAAAAGAATTCTCAAAACTGCCGCAAGGTGCCAAATTCGCCGGAATCCCGGATGATTGCGGCAGGTTTGGGCTGCGCGATCTGCGACGGGCTAGACTTGGCAGGTGACTTGGCAGGTGACTGGCGGGCATAATGGCGCTCCAAGAGGCGGTGAAGCGTGTTGCCGATGCATCACATGCCCGCAAAGGCTGCCACATTGTTGCCACGGACTTGCGAGTCGGCGCGAGACTGTGCAAAAAGCCCGCAGTCAATTTGGACCCGGTGCAACTCCGGGTGGCTCTTCCGGCCGCCAATCCGCCGGACATACCAGTAACTACGCTCACCCCGACAGCGAGCCCGCAACAGGGCTTTGCCGTATAGAGACGTCTGGACCGTATATATGACATTTATCGAATCGTTTCGCCGTGACTGGCTCTCCAACATCCGCGGTGATGTGCTGGCCGGCATCGTCGTTGCCCTGGCACTGATCCCCGAAGCCATCGGCTTTTCTCTTATTGCCGGCGTCGACCCCAAGGTGGGGCTGTATGCCTCGTTCTCGATTGCCATGATCATTTCGATCACCGGTGGTCGTCCTGCCATGATCTCGGCGGCTACTGCCGCCACTGCCGTGCTGATGGTCAGCCTGGTGCGTGACCACGGCCTGCAATACCTGCTTGCCGCCACCATTCTGGCTGGCGTCATCCAGGTGCTGGCCGGCTATGCGCGGGTTGGCTACATCATGCGCTTCGTATCGCGCTCGGTGCTGACCGGCTTCGTGAACGCGCTGGCGATCCTGATCTTCATGGCGCAATTGCCCGAGATCGTGGGGATGCCATGGGAGACCTATGCGATGATCGCGCTGGGTCTGGCGATCATCTATCTGTTCCCGCGCATCAACAAGACCATCCCCTCGCCACTGGTGTGCATCATCGTGCTGACCATTCTGGCAGTGCTGCTCAAGATCGATGTGCGCTCGGTGGGTGATCTGGGTGAGCTGCCCTCGACGCTGCCGACCTTCCTGATCCCCGATGTGCCGTATAATCTCGACACGCTGATGATCATCCTGCCCTATTCGATCGGCGTCGCCGCCGTGGGTCTGCTGGAAAGCCTGCTGACCGCTTCGATCGTTGATCAGATGACCGACACCAAGAGCGACAAGAACCGCGAGTCGGTTGGTCAGGGCATTGCCAACTTCTTCACCGGCTTCCTTGGCGGCATGGCCGGTTGCGCCATGATCGGCCAGTCGGTGATCAATGTGCGTTCAGGCGGCCGCGGTCGGTTGTCGACCTTCACGGCCGGTGCGTTCCTGCTGTTCCTGCTCATGGTGCTGGGCGACTGGGTCGGGATCATTCCGATGCCGGCGCTGGTGGCGATCATGATCATGGTGTCGATCGGCACGTTCAGCTGGACCTCGCTGAACGATATGCGCAAGCATCCCCGGCGTTCGAGCCTGGTAATGGTGGCCACGGTGGTGACCGTCGTGGGCACCCATAATCTGGCGCTGGGCGTTGGCGTTGGCGTGCTGCTCTCGGGCATCTTCTTTGCTTGGAAGGTCTCGCAGATCTTCCGCGTGTCGTCGGAGCTGACCGCTGATGGTCGCGAGCGTGACTATGTGATCGAAGGCCAGGTGTTTTTCGCCTCGGCCGAGGATTTCCTCGACGCGATGGACTTCAAGGAAGATCTGGACCGCGTGCGGATCGACGTCACCAAGGCCCATATCTGGGATCTGACAGGCGTCAATGCCGTCGACACCGCCGTGCTCAAGTTCCGCCGCGAAGGCGTGGAAGTGGAACTGGTCGGCATGAACGATGCCAGCGCCACGATCATGGACAATCTGGCCCAGCATGATGAGCCAAACGCTATGGAAAAGGTGCTGGGCCACTAGGCCCGCATCTCACCTGTCGCGCCGTTTTCGGGTCCCGCTCTGGCGGGGCCCGTTTTATTTGGCGGATGCCAGCGTTTCGAGCCGCGCGATAGCGTTGGCAATGCCGGTTTCGGCGCGGATGCGGGCGCCGAGGGCTGCCGCATTGTGGCGCATGGCTGGTGCGTCCATGGCCTGAAGAGCCGATGCGACATGTTCGGCAGTCAGGCGTTTGCGGTCGAGGGGTGGCGGGCTGACGCCAAGATTATGGAGGCGGCGGGCCCAGAAGGGTTGATCGCCGAAAAAGGGGCAGATGGTGGTGGGCTTGCCGGCGCGCAGGGCCGCTGCCGTGGTGCCTGCGCCGCCGTGGTGCATGGTGGCGCTGACATGGGCAAAGAGCTGGTCATGCGGGGCGGCATCGAGAATGTGGATGTGGTCGGGTGCCATTGAGGCGCTGAGCGCGCCGCCACCGGTGGCGAGCAGACCTCGCTTGCCGGCGCGGGCCAGACCGTCGATTATCGCCTTGGTAAAGCGTTCGGGATCGATGCCGGGCATACTGCCAAAGCCGACATAGACGGGCGCGTCGCCAGCAGCGAGGAAACGCTGCAGGGCATCGGGCATAACCCAGTCGGGCGTATCGAGAAACCAGTAGCCCGAAACCAGCACGTCATCGCCCCAATCGGCAGGCTTGGGCACCACGCTGGGGCTATAGGCATAAAGGGTGGCATCGGGCCCTTTGTGCTCGGTCTTGGCGGGCAGGCCCAGAACGTCCTGTCGCCATTGGCGCTGCAGCTTGCCGAACAGCACATTGGCACTTTTGGTGGCCAGCAGGTGGCTGGCCCAGTTGAGCGGCCCCAGATTGGCCACCGGAATGAGCGGGCTGGGCCAGGCGGCTGTGGGCGTGAAACCGGGCAGGGGGCAGGCCAGTACGCAGGGCACGCCGAGCTTTTCGGCCATGTGCGGCGAGGCCATGGATTTGGGATGGTGGATAATCAGATCGGGGCCAAAATCGGCAATCGCCTGACCTTCAACTTCGAGCACCTGCCTGACCAAAGGCCCAACCTGGCGCAGCAGATTGATGCTGCCCGAAATGGCCTTGCCACCCAAGGCCTGCTTGCCGGCCCTGGAATCAATCAGGGCGAGGAATTCGGCGGGCAATGAAACAAAGGGAATGCCCAGTTCGGCCGCCATGGCGGAAAACTGGTCGGGCGCAACCAGTTGAACAAGATGGCCACGCCCCTGCAGCGCCAGCGCCAGGGCGCAATAAGGCTGGACATCACCGCGGCTGCCCAAGGTCTGGATGGTGATACGCATATTGGCTCCGTCACATCCGCCGACCTGTCTGTCGGTGGGTGACATATAAGCCCTTGTCGCGCGCTGCCAATGGCCCTTGGGCTAGCTGGCGATGTACTCGCGCAACTCGGCTGCCTCGCGCTCGGCCTCTTCGATCTTGTGTTTGACAACGTCGCCAATCGAGATGATGCCGATCAACTGGTCGTTTTCAATCACCGGCATATGACGGATGCGGCGCTGGGTCATACGCTCCATGACCTCGGCGATCGGGGTGGCGGCCGTGCAGGTCACCACACCGCGCGTCATGCAGTCCATGATCGGCAGCGCCATGGCGTGGGCCGGATTGCCACCCAGACGGCGCACGATATCGCGTTCGGAGAGAATGCCGGCAATGGCGCCTGCGGTGCCGGTGATGACCACTGCGCCGATATTGTTGGCGTTGAGCAGAGCCACGGCATCGGCCAGGGTGCCGGTTTCAGAAAGGGTATGCACCTGCGCACCCTTGGTTTGAAGGATAGTGTCGACAAGCATCGTTCGGTCCTCCTGTAATCAAAGTCTGGACCTGTGCGGGGCGCGGGGCAATAGGCGCTTGGTCTAAACACCTGACAAAAGAAAAGGGCCAGCGCGAGGCTGGCCCAGTCGTCAAGGTCGGGAGAAATTGGAGGTCAGCCCTCGTTGTGGCCGGGGGACCAGTAGCGCCGCACGGGCTTGCGCGCCGGGGCGTGGGCCGGGAGGGTGCCGCGCAAGGCAAATCGCGCGACTTCAAACAGCATGGCAAGGACAAGCAAGGTCAGCGGGATCATGAAAACCATGACCTGGGTATCGGGCTGGGTGGCCAGTGAGGCCGCATTTGCCGGTGAAACGCCAGCCAGAACCGCAGCAAGTGTGCCGCCGGCAATCATGGCCGCCGAGACGATGGCGTAGAGGCTGAAACTTTTTAGCTTGGGAGACGTAGCTTTTTGCATGGGATCAACGTCGTTCCTTGTCTTCGCAGTGGGCCTAATAGGCCATGTGAATGCGGTTCGAGTTTGTGTCGAATGGGGTCAGGCGCGTACCATTTGAAGGCAGAACTGTGGCAATGCAGGCTGTCGACCCCCACAAGAGGAGGCTTTAATGCGTATCTCAGTGGCTTTGGTTTTGGTGCTGGCATCGCTGATGCCCAGCGTGGCGCAAGATGACCGGGTGCCCTGGCAAAGCACGGTAACCGGGCAGATCGAGGCGTTTCGCGCCGAAGACGGTGCGGCCGCATTGGCGCTGGCGGGTGAAGGTTTTCGGGAGCAGTTTGAAGGCCAACCAGAGGCGTTCTATGCCGCCATTGTGCTCAGCGGGTATCAGCCTGTGGTGCAGTCGCGCTCGCACAGCTTTGGCAAATTTACCCGGGTCAGTGAGACGGTGGTGGCGCAGGTGGTGCTGCTGGTCGGGCCCGATCAGGGGCTTTATGAGGCGCTCTATCAGCTGAGCAATGAGCCCGGTGAGGGCTGGCGCGTGCTTGGTGTCGCGCTGCGCAAACAGCCGGGCATCGGAATCTAGCGCATCCGCTTGCCGCCGCGGCGGACAGCCCCTATCACTGCGTCCGGGTTTTCCGGGAGGCGATAGAAATGGGTTTCTTGTCCGACGCACTGGCACGTGTGGCACCATCGGCAACGGTGGCGATCAGCCAGAAGGCGCGTACCATGGCCCAGGAAGGGCGCGACATCATCGCGCTTTCGGCCGGGGAGCCGGATTTCGACACGCCCCAGCATGTGCGCGATGCCGCAACGGCCGCGATGAACGCAGGCAAGACGCGCTACACCAATGTCGATGGTATCCCTGAACTCAAGGAAGCGGTTGCGGCCAAGTTCCGGCGTGACAACGGGCTTGATGTGACCGCAGCGGATTGCTTCGTGTCCTCGGGCGGCAAGCAGATCATCTTCAATGCGATGCTGGCCACGCTCAATCCGGGCGATGAGGTCGTGGTGCCGGTGCCCTATTGGGTGAGCTATCCCGAAATCGTGCGGCTATGCGGCGCCGAACCAGTGTTTGCAGTGGCGGATGCCTCGACCGGGTTCAAGCTGTCGCCTGAGGCGCTGGAGGCGGCGATCACGCCCCAGACGAAATGGCTGATCCTGAACACGCCGTCCAATCCCACCGGGGCCGCCTATAGCGCGGCGGAACTCAAGGCTTTGGCCGCTGTGCTGTTGCGGCACCCGCATGTGCATATTCTGACTGACGATATCTATGAAGTGCTGGTCTATGATGGCGGCAGTTTCGCCACCATTGCGCAGGCGGAGCCCAAGCTGCAGCCGCGCACACTGACCATGAACGGGGTCTCGAAATCACACGCCATGACCGGCTGGCGTATCGGCTATTGCACGGGGCCCAAGCCATTGCTGGCGGCCATGACCAAGCTGCAGAGCCAGTCGACCACCAATCCGAGTTCGATCTCGCAATGGGCGGCAGTGGAGGCCCTGAACGGACCCCAGGGTTTTCTGGCCGAATGGCGCGACGTGTTTCAGGCACGGCGCGATCTGGTGGTGGCCGGGCTTAACGCCAATACCGGGCTCAACTGCCTGACGCCGGCGGGCGCTTTCTATGTCTTCCCCTCGTGTCAGCGCCTTTTGGGCAAGACCAGTGCGGGTGGGGCGGTGCTGGGCACGGACGAGGATTTCGTCATGGCCCTGCTCGAAGAGACTGGCGTAGCGCTGGTGCATGGCACCGCCTTTGGCTTGCCGGGGCATTTCCGGCTGAGTTATGCCGCGAGCAATGCCGAACTGGAAGAGGCGGTCAAACGCATCCAGCAGTTCTGCGCGGGGATCCACTGACCAACCGGCTAGCCCCTATTTGGAGCCCATGAAACTGAGGAAGCTGGTGGCTGAGCCACCCGCTTCGGCGAACATCTGGGTCAGCTTGGAGGTGGATTCGTAGCTGGCGACAGCGGCCTGATAGAAATCGTCGCTCCAGCCGGCGGCCTGGCGCTCCTCGACGCTCATTGAGGAGAACATCGAGATGATGTTCTGGCTGAAGGCGGTTGGGTCGCTGGAATTGGCGGCATTCTGGAACCCGGCCAACAGCGCCGCGCCGCTCTTGTCGCGCAGAATGGAGGCAGCCTCGTCGGTTTCGGCTGTGGTGAACTTGCTGTCGGTGTTCAGGGCGATGGCGGACAGTGTGCGGCTGGGAAAGCCGGACATGTCGATATAGCTGCCCATTGTGGTTTTGCTGTTGAAGGTGGGCGCCTTGCCCGCCGCGATGGCATCGGCATAGAGCGCGTCGAGTGACTGCCGCGCGCTGCTGGCGACATCGGCGATGTCCTGCTGCTGCATGGCCTGGCCCGTATTGACCAGCGCCAGATAGAGCTGCACCGGATCCTGATCGCCGGTATCGGGCAGGGATTTGGGATCGCTCTGGAGCTGCTTGAGCCCCTCGGTGACGGCGGCGCGACCGGCCATCCAGTCTGCGCCAGTTTTCTCTTCGGACCCAAGGCTATCGAGATATTGCGCAGCCGCTTTGTACAGCGCGGTGAAATTGCCGGTGACCTGCGCCACGCCGGCCGGGCCAGACATGGCGTTTTCGAAGCGGCGCTGCATTTCAAGCCCGGCGGCGGCCTGGGCATCTGCATCGAAGCTGTCATCGCTGGCCATGGCGAACAGCTCGCGCTGGTTCAGGCCCGACAGGTCTATGGACAGCTTGCCGTCTTGGAGGGGGGAGGTGCGTTCGGCTTCTTCAAGCAGACTGGCCAGCTTGGCGTGGGTGTCGGCCAGCACGGTGGTGAAGTCCTTGGTCGCCAGGGCGGCCTGGGCGGCGCTAGAGAGGGTTATGGCGGTGGCGGCCTGCTCGGTAACGTTGGGCACTACAGACGCGCTGGTGGCTGCCGCGTAGGCGCTGCTGGCCGCATTGGACTGGCTGGTGGCCAGGTTGAGATAGCTGGTGCTGGGATAGGGGGCGCTGATGGCAACCATTCTGGGCTCCTGCAATCGGTATGCGGAACACCATGCAATCCACGTGCCGAAGAAAAGGCAATTGAATCAATTGCCTTTTGACAGTCATCAGCGCCAGGGCGGCAGAAACTGCCGGTTGGCGGGCAATAATGTCTGGAATGAAAAGGCCCCGCCCGAGGGGAGGGCAGGGCCCGACGGTCATCAGCCGAAGCGTCTGACCTTGGAGGTGCGGCACCACCACGATTGCCGCAATTCTTGTGGGCTCAATATCAGCCAGTGGGCGTTGCCGCACAAACGCGCAATGGGAAGTGCTGCCATGCAGATTGACGGACGGACCAAGGGGGTGCACGGGACAAAAAAAAGGGCCCCAACCGAAGTTGGGGCCAATGATAGGGCCGAAGCCAAATCTGAAGTAGGGCCCTGCGCAAGGGAGGAGGATATGCGCCGGACCAGTGAACTAAGCTGCGGGAGGAGGATGCAGCTTTCGTTCGTGTCGCCTAAACGCGGGTCCGAGGGAGGAGGATACGGAGCGGCGTCGCCAGCGACAGGTACACATATAGATTTTGACCGACTGGTCAGCAATGCATAGGTCAGCATGTCTGCCATGCATTTTGCACAGCGACATGTTGTCAATCGCTGGGCGGCCTAGAACACGGCCAGATATTTGAGCAGCGAGATAATGCCGATCACGATCACCACGATCTGCAGGATCTGCCGCAGGCGAGCCTCGATAGGCAGGCGCTGGACGAGCCAGAGAATAAGAACGATCACCAGGAAGGTGATCAGAATGCCGACAAGAACAGATGTGCCCACGATAATCTCCAAAGCAGCGCTTGGTGCGCGAGCAGTAACGTGGCTGTGAACGCTTTGGTTGCATGGCGAGGCCGTGCCGGGCGCTGCATGCATTGGGCAATGCCGGGCGCATGGCAAAAAAAAAGCCCCGTCCGAAGACGGGGCCGATGATAGGGCCGAAGCCAAATCGAAAGTGGGGCAGAGGCAAGGGAGGAGGATATGCGCTCTGCCAGTGAACCTTGATCGAGGGAGGAGGATACGATCTCGGTCCGGTGTCGCGATACTTGTTCCGAGGGAGGAGGATACGGAACGCGCCTCAGCGACGCCCTCCTTATGAACTCTACTGGATTGGTCGGCAATCCAGTCTGCGTCATGTCTGCCATGCAGTTTTGCACAGGCTGGGCAAAAAAAATGTGGCCCCGCTCGAGGGGAGAGCGGAGCCACATGTTTGCGGAAACGAATTCCCGCAAGGAGGGAACGCACGGGGCGCAAGGGAGGAGGAGAAGCGCCCGCGGTGCTGGGATCGATATAGGGGGATGGCGGCTGCTCAACAATCAGGCAGAGCGTATATTAGCTATGCATTGGCTGCATATTGATATGGAAAAATCCAACAGAATCAATGCGAAAGCCCGCTTCCCTGTGGCGGATCTGAGGGCGCGCTTTGTAAGCAGTGGCGCGCTTTTTAAGGCGTTTGCAGGTTCTCAATGGTTTCGGCAAGCGTGCCGAGATGCTCGATCCGGGCGTAGCGCGGCTGGTCGCGCGGCTCTTCCGCGCGCTCGTAGGACCAGGTCAGATCATGGGGCACATAGATGGCAAAGGCACCCGCAGCGAGAGCGGGCAGGATGTCGGAGCGCAGCGAATTGCCGACCATGACCGTGTGCTCGGGCCCCTCGGTGTGTTGGGCAAAAATTCGCGCATAGGTCTTGGGGCTCTTGTCCGAGACGATTTCGATGGCAGCGAAATAGTCGGCGAGACCGGAAGCTGCCAGCTTGCGCTCCTGATCGAACAGATCGCCCTTGGTCACCAGGATCAGCCGGTGGGTGCGGTGGACCTGTTCAAGTGCGGCATCGACATATGGCAGGGTTTGAACGGGATAGCTGAGCAGTTCGCGACCCGCGGCCAGAATTTCGGCGATGACCGAACCAGGCACACGATGATCGGTCACCTGCAGCGCCGTCTCGATCATGGACAGCGTATAGCCCTTGGCGCCAAAGCCGTAGTGCTGCAGATCGCGGCTCACCGAGGCGATCAGGCGGTCGTTGAGGTCAGGCGCATCGGTGTAGTCGCGCAGCAGATCGGCAAAGCGCTGTTCGGTCAGCCGGAAATACTGCTCATTCTGCCAGAGCGTATCGTCGGCATCGAGCGCGATGGTGGTAATGCGCGCCATGGCAGGCTGGCTAGAAGCTCCACTCGCGGGCCTTGGCGACAAGGAAGTCGCGGAAGACGCCGACGCGCTTGGAGTTCTTCAGGGCCGGGGGATAGACGAAGAACGCCTCATAGGCCGGCAGTTCGGTCTCGGCCAGCACCTGCACCAGTCCGTCTTCCTCTTCGGTGACGTAGTCGGGCAGCATGGCGATACCGATGCCGGCGCGGCAGGCCTGCATCATGCCGTAGATGGCGTTGACCTTGAGCGAGGCGCGGCGCGGGCTGGAATCAGTGCGCCCCATGCGCTCGAGGAAGTTGATGTCGCCCAGATAGGAGGGCACAGGCTCGCCAAAGCTGACAATGCGGTGTTCATCGAGCTGCTCGGCGCTGGTGGGCATGCCGAACTCTTCGATATAGCCCTTGGAGGCGTAGAAGTGGTTGTGCACGGTGAACAGCTTGCGCTGGATCATCTCGGACTGGTTGGGGCGATGCAGGCGGATGGCCACATCGGCCTCCCGCATAGCCAGATCGAGCTCGGAATCGTTGAGGCGGATTTCGAGCTGGATCAGCGGATAGAGCTTGAGGAATTCATCGAGCCGGGAGCTGAGCCAGGTCGAGCCAATACCCACCGTTGTGGTGACCACCAGCGGGCCGGTGGGCGTGTCCTGACTTTCGGACATCTGGGTTTCGACCTGCTGCAGTTCCCAGTGCATGCGATGGGCGGTGCGGAACAGCTGCTCACCCACTTCGGTCAGCACCAGCCCGCGCGCATGGCGGATGAAGAGCTTGAGGCCCAGATCGTCCTCAAGGGCGGAGATCTGTCGGCTGACGGCCGACTGGCTCATGCCCAGCTTTTCAGCGGCGTGCGTGAAACTGCCCGACTCGGCGGCGGTGTGGAAAATCCGGAGTTTGTCCCAGTCGAGCATATCTGTTGACGCTTTCTATTTGGGTCGTCGGTCGCGCTACTCCGCCGCTTCGGCGAGTTCGTGTTCGGCCAGAAAACGTTCCGCTTCCAGAGCGGCCATGCAGCCCATGCCTGCGGCGGTGACGGCCTGACGATAGACATCGTCGGTCACATCACCAGCGGCAAAGACGCCGGGGATATTGGTTTCGGTGGTGCCAGGTTTAACCTGGAGATAGCCACCGGGCTTCATGTCCAGCTTGCCGGCAAAGATCGAGGTCGCCGGGGCATGGCCGATGGCAATGAAAATGCCATCGATGGGCTGTTCATAAGTGGTGTTGTTGGTGCGATCGCGCAGGGTAACCGTGTTGACCGATGGCGGCATGGCCGAACCGCCGATTTCGGCGATCTCGGTATTCCAGCGCACTTCGATCTTGGGGTTCTTGAACAGGCGGTCCTGCAGGATGCGCTCGGCACGGAACTCGTCGCGGCGATGCACGACGATAACCTTGGAGGCAAAATTGGTCAGGAACAGCGCTTCTTCGACCGCGGTATTCCCGCCGCCGACCACAAGCACTTCCTTGTTGCGATAAAAGAAGCCATCGCAGGTGGCGCAGGCGGATACGCCAAAGCCCTGGAATTTCTCTTCGCTGGGCAGGCCCAGCCATTTGGCCTGGGCGCCGGTAGCGATGATGACGCTGTCGGCGGTGTAAATCTCGCCATCGTGCCCGGTCAGCACGAAGGGGCGCTTGTCGAAATCAACATGGGTGATGATGTCGCTGACAAAGCGCGTGCCGACATGCTCGGCCTGGGCCTTCATCTGGTCCATCAACCAGGGGCCCTGAATGACGTCGGCAAAGCCGGGATAGTTTTCCACATCGGTGGTGATGGTCAGTTGGCCACCGGGCTGCAGGCCCTGGATCATGACGGGCTCAAGCATGGCGCGCGCAGCATAGATTGCTGCGGTGTATCCAGCCGGGCCAGACCCGATGATGACGACTTTGGCGTGCATCGTGACGCTCTCCGACAATTGGGAGTTCTCCCTCGGCCGTTACGTTAAAGGCCGAAGTCGTACTCTTTCAAGGCAAACCGTTCTCCCAACAGGCTCATGCCTGTGGAACCGACCGAAATGTCACACCCAAATGGGCAAATGCCCAGTCATGGGGCGTCAGACATACTTGATCTTGAGGATTTCAAAGCTGCGTGCCCCACCGGGAGCGGCGACTTCAAACGAATCGCCTTCCGACTTGCCGATCATGGCGCGGGCGATGGGCGAGGAAATCGAGATGCGGCCCGCCGAAGCGTCGGCTTCGGGGTCGCCGACGACCTGATAGGTTTTCTCTTCCTCGGTGTCCTCATCAATATAGGTCACGGTGGCGCCGAACTTGACGCTGGTGCCTGAAACCTTGGACACATCGATGATATCGGCGAGCGCCAGAATGGTCTCGAGTTCCTTGATGCGGCCCTCGTTGAGGCTCTGCTGTTCCTTGGCCGCATGGTATTCGGCGTTTTCGGACAGATCGCCATGAGCGCGCGCTTCCGAGATCGCCTCGACAATGCGACGGCGCTCAGTGGCGGTGCGGTGCTCATATTCGGCGGCAAGGGCTTTCTGGCCACCAACCGTCATCGGGATCTTTTCCATTCTCGTCGCCTCCATCGGCACGGCAGTAAATAGCTTCCACCCCAGCCAAAATCCGTTCGGCCTGCGCTTCACGATAAGTTTTAGGGGAGAGAGACCTCAAATTGCCCGGCTGCCGCGTTGCGGTCAAGCCGGTGTGCGTATGAACGTGGTTATGTCCACACGCGCTTTCAAGCACCATCTCTTCTCGCAGAAAGGCCAGATCATGCAAGCCCTCGTTCCAGCCCTTGCCATTTCGCTGCTTATTGTGCCGGTTGGCGCAGCCCAGGAGGTGCAATCGAGCGCCGGAGTGCTGACCGCCACCGTGCTCAGCGAAGGGCTGGATCACCCGTGGGCCCTGGCGTTTCTGCCCGATGGGCGCTTGTTGGTGACCGAGCGCAGCGGGCAATTGCTCGTGATCGACGATGGGGTGGTCAGTGGCCCGATTGCCGGCACGCCCGATGTTTATAATCAGGGGCAGGGTGGCCTGCTCGATGTGGCGCTGGCGCCAGACTTCGCCGAGAGTGGCAAGATCTATCTCACATTTGCCGAAAAAGCCGCCGATGCGGGGCTGCAGCGCGGGCAGGGCACCGCCGTGATGGTGGCCCGGCTGGTGCTGGAGGGGGATGCCGGCCGGCTGGAGGACCAGCAGGTGATTTTCCGCATGAACAAATTCACCACCACCAACAGGCATTTCGGTTCGCGCGTTGTGGTCGGCAACGACGGCAATCTGTTCGTGACGCTGGGCGAACGCGGTGAGCAGGACCGGGCGCAGGACTTTGGCGATCTGGCCGGCGGCGTAGCGCGCATTGGCCCTGATGGTTCAGTGCCGACGGATAATCCCCAACTGGACGGCTGGGCGCCGGAGCTGTGGAGCAAGGGACACCGCAATCCGCAGGGCGCGACGCTACGCGCGGATGGTCAATTGTTCACGGTCGAGCACGGCGCACGCGGCGGTGATGAGGTCAACAACCCGCAGCCCGGCGCCAATTACGGTTGGCCGGTGATTACCTATGGCGAGGATTATTCCGGCCTGCCCATCGGGGTGGGGACCGAAAAGGAAGGGCTGGAGCAGCCATTGTTCTATTGGGACCCGTCTATTTCCCCCTCGGGGCTGGATTTCTATGACGGCGACCTGCTGGCGGGCTGGCAGGGCGACCTGCTGACTGGCGGACTGAGCGGGCAGGTGCTGGTGCGGCTTGATGTCGAGGGCGACACCGTTGTGGGCGAGGAACGCCTGTTTGCCGGGCAGCTGGGCCGGGTGCGCGATGTGAAGGTGGGTCCCGATGGCGCGATCTATCTGATCACTGATGAAGATAACGGTCGTCTGATCCGGGTGGCACCAAGCGGGCAATGAAACGCGTGTTGGTCGATCTGACAGATTGACGACGGCAAGGCTTGCGCCGGCGCGGGCGCGACCTGACAATGGCAGTTCAGCAAGCGGAGCCGCATCGTGAGTGAAACCAGCCCTATCGTTGGTGGTGGACCCAAAAAGGTCCTCTATACCCTGGCCACCATTGGCCGCATGGGGGTGGGCAAGGCTGCCAAGGCGCTGACCGCCAAGAATGCCTGCAAAGCCTGTGCCTATGGCATGGGCGGACAGCGTGGCGGCATGACCAATGAACTCGATGAGTTCCCGTCGGTTTGCAACAAGTCCGTCCAGGCCCAATCGACAGATATCCAGCCTGCCATTCCCGACGCGATCTTTGCGCACAGCCTGGCCGATCTGCAGGAGCTGACAGGCAAGGAAATGGAGCATCTGGGCCGGTTGGGTACGCCGCTGTTCAAGGCCACGGGTGCTGACCGGTTCACGCCGGTAGCTTGGGATTTCGCCATGGCCCATGCGGCGCAGAAGCTGGCGGCGGCAGATCCGCAGCGCAGCTTTTTCTACTCGTCCGGGCGTTCGTCCAATGAGGCGGGTTTTCTGTTTCAGTTGCTGGCGCGGGCCTATGGCACCAATAACGTCAACAACTGCTCGTATTATTGCCATCAGGCGACCAGCGAGGGGCTGGCCACAACCATTGGCAAGGGCACATCCAGCGTCGAGCTGGAGGATCTGACCGGCGCCGATCTGATCTTTGTGATCGGGGCCAATCCGTCATCGAACCATCCGCGCTTCATCCACATGCTCAAGAACTGCCGCGAGCGGGGCGGGCAGGTGATCGTGATCAACCCGGCCAAGGAGCCGGGGCTGGTCAAGTTCGCGGTGCCCAAATCGCCCAGTTCGATGCTCAAGGGCGGCAGCGAGATCGCATCGGACTATGTGCAGCCGCGGATCGGCTCGGACATCGCGCTGATGAAGGGCATTGCCAAGGCGGTGCTGGAGCTGGGGCTGGAGGACCGCGACTTTATCGCCAGCCATGCCAGCGGGTTTGAGGCGTTTGCAGCGGATCTCGATGGTCTGAGTTGGGACGCGATCAGCGCAGCGTGCGGGATCAGTGCCAAGGAGATCGGGCATATCGCGCGGCAATATGGGCGCTCCAAGCACGCGGTATTTGCCTGGGGCATGGGGATGACCCACCACATTCATGGCGTGGCTAATGTGGAAGCCATCGCCAATCTGGCGATGCTGCGCGGCATGGTGGGCAAACGCTTTGCCGGGCTGTTGCCGCTGCGCGGGCACTCCAATGTGCAGGGGATTGGCACGATCGGCGTCAAGCCGGTGCTCGCCAAGGATGTGCTGGCCAAGATGGAGTCAGAATTCGGCGTCAGCTTTCCCGAGGAGCGCGGCATGGACACCATGGCGTGCCTCAAGGCGGCTGAGGCGGGTAGCATCGACAATGCGGTGATCATGGGGGGCAATCTGTGGGCAGCGACGCCCGATACGGCGTTTGCCAGCCGAGCCATGGAAGCCATCGGCTTCAAGCTGTTTCTGACCACCACGCTCAATAGGGGGCATGTGCACGGGCTGGGCGATGGTGAGGTGCTGGTGCTGCCAGTGACCGCGCGCGATGAGGAGTGGGAGCCGACCACGCAGGAGTCGATGTTCAACTATGTGCGGCTGAGCGATGGCGGGATACGGCGGCTGGAGAATGTGCGCCCCGAGAGCTGGATATTGGGGGCGCTGGGGGCGCAACTGCTGCCCAATTCGCCAATCGATTTCAAGGCGTTCAGCGGCCACTCCAAGGTCCGCGATGCAATCGCGACCATTGTGCCGGGCATGGAAGAGCTGGCCGATATCGACGTGGCCAAGCGCGAATTCCATATCAAGAGCCGGGTGATGCACACGCCAGAATTCGGCACGGTGGACGGCAAGGCGCATTTCGTTGTGACGCCGCTGCCGGCAGCTACCGCGGCGCAACTGAGCCTGGCGACGGTGCGCAGCGAGGGGCAGTTCAACACCATTATTTATGAGGAAAAGGACAGCTATCGCGGTGGTGCGGGGCGCGATGCGGTGTTTCTGAATGCTGATGACATGGCCGGGTTCGGCGTGCGCGAGGGGCAGGTGGTGACGATTGCCTCCGATGCCGGCCGGATGCGGGCGGTGGCACGGGCGTTCGATCTGCCGCGCGGCAGCGCCATGGCCTATTATCCTGAAGCCAATGTACTGGTTGGGACCGAAGTCGACCCGCGCAGCAAGACACCGGCGTTCAAATCGGTGAGCGTGCGGCTGGAACTGGACGGGGCGAGCGCATGAGCGCGACGGGTTTTCCGCAGGCGACACTGGATTTTCTGAGCGGCATTGCCGCCCATAACGAGAAGGCCTGGTTTGACGAGAATCGCGCGCTGTATGAAGCCGGGTATGTCGCGGCAGGGCGCGCTTTTGTCGAAGAAATGGGGCCACGGCTCAAGGCGTTGTCGCCGAGCGTACAGTTCGCGGCCAAGGTCAATGGCTCGCAGTCGCGGATCAATCGCGATGTGCGCTTTTCAAAGGACAAGCGGCCTTACAAGACACATCTGGATCTGTGGTTCTGGCATGGCGAAAAGCGCAGCTGGGACTGTCCGGGCTTCTGGTTTCGCCTGACGCCGGATGGGGTGCATCTGGGATGCGGCCTGCATGGCATGGGCAAGGAAACGCTGGAATCATTCCGCCATTCGATCGTGCTGCCGCGCTCCGGCAAGGCGCTGGTGGCGGCGGTCGAGGCGGTACGGGCCAATGGTGATTACGAGATTGGCGAAAAGACGCGCAAGCGGCTGCCACGCGGTTTCGAGGCGCCCGAGGAGCGTGCGGAATTCCTGCTCTATGAAGGGCTGACGGCGGGCACATCATTGCCCGCCAGCGCGGCGCTTGAAGCCGATTTCGCCGATATCTGCATGAGCCATTTCACCGCCACCTGGCCGGTGGGCAAATGGCTGCTCGACGAGGTTGCGACGGGCGCCTGAGCCTTAGTCCTGCAGCGGATAGGCGACATAGGCGAAGCGCTGACTGTCAGGCGCCCATGAGTTGACGTTGATCGTGCCCTGACCGCCGAAGAAGGCGATGATGTCGCGCTTGTCGGCGCCATCGGGGCGCATGAAGCGCAGGATGACATCCTTGTCAGCAGGGTGGCCCTGGGTGTCGGGTGGGTAGCTGATATAGACGACCGAGGCGCCATCGGGCGACAGGTGCGGGAACCAGTTGACCCGTTCGTCATCGGTCAATTGCTCGACATTGCTGCCATCGGCCGCCATGCGGAAGCACTGGGCGTGGCCGGGCGAAGTTCGTTCGGAGTTGAAGTAGATCCACTGACCGTCCGGAGAATATTCGGGGCCATCATGGGGCGCGTCGAGATCGGTGAGGCGTGTGTCGGGGCCGCCAGCTGTGGGAATGGTGAAGATGTTGATCCGGCGCGTGCCGTTGGGCGCTTCGACGGCGACGTAGGCCAGTGTGTCGCCATCTGGGCTGATGCCGTGCAGATAATAATGGTGCGGGGTGGTGTGCGTGTTGGAGACGCGGCGCGGCGTGCCGCCGGTGATCGGCACGGCGTAGAGATGACCATCATCAGAGCTGACATAGACGGTCTGGCCATCGGGGGAGAGCACGTGATCATTGTTGAGATCGCGCAGATCGCCGGTTTCGATCCGTTCCGGGGTGCCGCCGGTCGCGGCGATGCGCCAGAGTTCGCCGCCGGCGTTGAACACCAGCGTGTTGCCATCGGGCGTCCAGTTGGGCGCCTCGATCACTTCATCGGCGGTGAAGATCACCGTGCGGTCGGTGCCGTCCGCCTTGATGATGGTCAGTTCGGCGCGCTGGCCGGGCTGCAGGGCACGCCCGCGACGGGTGAATTTCGGATTGGTCAAGGTGATCTCCCAGGCAGCCAGAAGGCGCAAAGCCGATTTGTATTATCGATAATCCACTGGCGTTGTTAGAGCGGCGGTGCCGGCTTGGCAAGGCCCGTGCAGCCCGCGCTCAGGAAGCGGGCTGCGGTCCCATCTGCAGGATGGCGGGCTGAGCTGTCAGCAATTTCTGCGCAACGGTCTTGATGTCCTCCACACTGACCGCGTTGATCAGTTCGGCGCGGCGGGCGATGTAGTCGATGCCCAGATCGCGCAATTGCAGGCCGACCAGCGTGTTGGCGATGGCCGAGGACGAGCTGAACTCATTGATGGCGTAGGAGCCGATCAGGTATTTCTTGGCAGCGGCGAGTTCGTCTTCGGTGGGGCCGTTGGCGGCCATGTCGGCCACGACCTGCCTGATGACGTCGAGTGTTTCCCCGGCGCGATCAGCCCGGGTAGCGGTGGAGATCACCAGCGCCTGACTGTGCGCCATATTGTTGAGTGCGGCACTAATGCCATAGGTCAGGCCACGCTTTTCGCGCACTTCGGTGGTCAGGCGCGAGCCGAAGGTATCGCCGCCCAGAATCTGGGTCATCAGATAGGCTGCTAGATAGTCCGGATCGTCGCGCTCAAGGCTGGGATAGGCCATGAAGATCGAGGTCTGTGGCAGATCGTAATCGACGCGCAGGTCCTGGCCCAGCTTGGGCGCAATGTCGGCGATATCGGTCAGATCGGGTTGCTCGGGCAGGGTGCCGAACAGGGTGTCGAGCATGGCCGTGGCAGCCTCGGCGTCGATGGCGCCGACAATGCCGACATGAAGCTTCTGCCGGGCGAACAGCCTGGTGTGCATGGCGCGCAGATCCTGGGCGGTCAGGCCTGCCAGCGTTTCAAGCGTGCCTTCGCTGCGGCGGGCATAGGGATGTTCGCCATAAAGCGCGGTGGACCATTGGCGCTGCGCGGCGGTGCCGGGGTTCTGCGCTGCGGCGTTGATGCCGGTGACCAGTTGGGCGCGCATGCGATCGATCGGGTTCTGGTCAAAGCGTGGTTCTTCGATCGCCAGCTTGAGCAGGGCCACGGCTTCGTCGCGCTGGTCGGCCAGCATGCGCATGGAGCCATAGAATGCGTCAGTGTCGGCGGCAAAGCCCATCTCGGCCCCTGCATCATCAAGCGCGATCTGGAAGGCCTCGCTGTCGAGATCAGCAGCGCCTTCGTCGAACAGGGTGGTGAGCAGGGTCGTCAGCCCTTCCTTGCCGATGGGGTCCTGGGTGGTGCCACCCTCAAAGGCAAAGCGGATGGTGACAATGGGCACGGCATAGTCTTCGACCAGCCAGGCCTTGATGCCCTTGGGAGAGGTGATGTCCTGAAATACCACTTCGGCCTGGGCGGGCAGGGTGGCAAGCAGCAGGGCGCAACTGGTGGCGATGGCCACAAGGGTGCGGCGGAGCGGGGGCAGAATGGTCATGGTGTTATTGCGCTCCGGTTGCGGGCGGCAGCAGATAGCTGGTCACGGCTTTTGAGGGATCGAGATATTTGCTGGCGACCGCCTGAACCTGTTCGGGTGTGACGGCGCGAATGCGCTCGGGCCATTGCTCGATGTCTTCCACGCTGCCGCCGCTGGCCAGGGCATTGCCATACATCTGGGCCATGTTCTGCTGGGCATCGCGGGCAAAGATCAGGCCGCGCCGATAGCGTGCCTTGGCCCGGTCGAGCTCCTGATCGCTGATGCCCTCGGTGATCAGTCGGGTCAGTTGCGTATCCATGGCGGCCTCGACCTCGGCCAGGGTATGCTGGCCCTGCGGGGCGCCATAAATGGAGAAACCGCTGGGGTCATAGGCACCGCCATCATAGCCCGCACCCGCCTGCGCGGCGATGCCGGATTTGACCACGACCTCCTGATAGAACCGGCTGCGGCTGCTGCCACCGAGAATTTCCGAGAGCAGGTCGAGCGCTTCAGCTTCGCCGGGCTCGGCGGTGCGATAGGTGGGAACCACCCAGGCGCGCAGGAAGCTGGGGATGCCGACGCGCGGATCGTGCAGTGTGACGCTGGCGCTGGTGTTGCGCTCGGGCTCGGACGGGCGGACGCGGGGTGGCAGGTCGGGACCGCGTTCAACCTTGCCATAGGTCTGTTCGGCCAGGGTGCGTACGGTTTCGGGCTCCACATCACCGGCCACAACGAGCACGGCATTGTTGGGGGCATAATACTGATCGTAAAAGCGGGCGGCGTCAGCCCGGTTGAGCTGTTCCATCTCGTGCATCCAGCCAATGGTGGGGATGCCATAGGGGTGGTTCTGGTACAGCGTCGCGGTGAACTCTTCGCTCAGCAGCGACTGAGCGCTGCTCTCGACACGCTGGCGACGTTCTTCAAGCACCACGTCGCGTTCGGACCCAATCACCTCCTCACTAAGCACCAGGCCGCGCATGCGGTCGGCTTCGAAATCCATCATGTCCGCCAGTGCCTCGGGGGGCACGGTTTCGAAATAGGCGGTGACATCGGCCGTGGTGAAGGCGTTCAGATTGCCGCCGAGTTCGGTGACGGCGGCATCCAGTTCGCCAGCGGGGTGGCGTTCGGTGCCCTTGAACATCAGATGCTCAAAGAAATGGGCGATGCCGGACTTGCCTGCTGGCTCGTCGGCACTACCCACCTTGTACCAGACCATATGGGTGACCACTGGTGCCCGATGATCGGGGATCACCACGACCTCCAGCCCGTTGTCGAGGCTAAAATGGGCGACGGCGTTCTGGGGCGATGTCGCCGGCTGTGCGGGCGTTTGCTGCGCGAAGGCTGAGGGAATCAGCAGCGCAGCGCCGCAAAAGGCCAGGGCGAGTTTGATGGTCATCGGCACATCCGGTGTTGTAGGCGCGTGGGGGCGGTCGGGAAACCGCCGGGCGGGGCGCAATATTGGTTGGCGCGGTGAGGTAATGGGATGGATGCGGCGAGAGTGCGGCGGCATGTTGCTCTCGGCCGCGCCATCCCCTACATACGGCACAAAATCTCCCATTGCCGAGGACAGCGCCACATGGCACGCCAATTCATCTATCACATGGACGGAATGTCCAAAGCCTATGCCGGCGGCAAGAAGGTTTTGGACAATATCCGCCTCTCCTTCTACCCCGATGCCAAGATCGGTGTGCTGGGCCCCAACGGGTCGGGCAAGTCGACCCTGCTCAAGATCATGGCCGGCATCGACAAGGAATTCCAGGGCGAAGCCTGGGTCGCTGACGGCGCCAAGATCGGCTATCTGAGCCAGGAACCCGAGCTTGATCCGGCGCTGAACGTGCTGGGCAATGTGATGACGGGCGTCAAAGAGAAGAAGGCTATCGTCGATCGTTACAACGAACTGATGATGGACTATTCCGACGAGACCGCCGACGAGGCCAGCAAGCTGCAGGACCAGATCGACGCGGAAAACCTGTGGGATCTGGAAAGCCAGGTCGAGGTGGCCATGGAAGCGCTGGGCTGCCCTCCCGGCGATGCCGATGTGACCAAGCTGTCAGGCGGCGAACGCCGCCGCGTGGCGCTGTGCGCGCTGCTGCTGAGCAAGCCCGACCTGTTGCTGCTCGATGAGCCAACCAACCATCTGGACGCCGAGACCACGGCCTGGCTGGAACGCCACCTGCGTGAATTCGCGGGTGCCGTGCTGATCATCACCCATGACCGCTACTTCCTCGACAATGTCACGGGCTGGATCCTGGAGCTCGATCGCGGTCGCGGCGTGCCGTATGAAGGCAATTACTCGGCCTATCTGACAGCCAAGGCAAAGCGCTTTGCGCAGGAAAAGAGCGAAGACGCAGCGCGCGCCAAGGTGCTGGAACGCGAACGCGAATGGATGGGCCAGAGCCCACAGGCGCGGCAGTCCAAGTCCAAGGCGCGTCTGAAATCCTACGAAGAACTGGTCAAGGTCAACGAGGCCCGTACGCAGTCCTCGACGGCGCAGATCGTTATTCCGGCCGGCGAGCGGCTGGGCAATAACGTGATCGATATCGAAGGGCTGTCGAAGTCCTATGGCGACCGCCTGCTGATCGACAATCTCAGCTTCAAGGTGCCACCGGGCGGCATTGTGGGGATCATCGGTCCCAATGGCGCGGGCAAGACCACGCTGTTCCGCATGATGACCGGGCAGGAGACGCCAGACACCGGTACGGTGACCGTCGCCGAAACCGTCAAGATGGGCTATGTCGACCAGAGCCGCGATAGCCTTGATCCCAACAAGACCGTCTGGGAAGAAATCTCGGAAGGCGACGAAATCCTGTTGCTGGGCAAGCGCGAAGTGAATTCGCGTGCCTATACGTCCTCGTTCAACTTCAAGGGTGGCGATCAGCAGCAGAAGGTCGGCAATCTCTCGGGTGGTCAGCGCAATCGCGTGCATCTGGCCAAGATGCTCAAGAGCGGCTCGAACGTGCTGCTGCTCGACGAGCCCACCAACGATCTGGACACCGAGACCCTGGCCGCGCTGGAAGAGGCGCTCGAGGAATTCGCCGGCTGCGCCATCATCATCAGCCATGATCGCATGTTCCTTGACCGTCTGGCCACGCACATGCTGGCGTTTGAGGGCAACAGCCACGTGGAATGGTTCGAAGGAAACTTCGCCGACTATGAAGCTGACAAGATCCGTCGCCTGGGCGCGGATGCGGTCAACCCGAAGCGCGCGACATACAAGCCGCTGACGCGTTAAGACGATGACTTTGAGCGGGCGCTGTGCCCGCTCTTTGCTGTGGGGGCAATATGAGACTTGTAGTGGCCGGCCTGGTTTGGGCCGTTTTGGCTGGTGTTGCGGTGGCCGAACCGGCGCAATGCACGGTGACCGGGTTCGGGACGTTTGATTGCGAACTGTCGCGCGACGGCGGCGGGCTAACCTTCGGCTTGCCCGATGGTCAGGTGTTTGCCTTTGCCCTAGTGGGTGAGGGCGAAGGGCTGGGCTATCTGACGCCGGTAGATGCCGGGGCGGGCACCTATCCGGTCGAACTCGGTCTGATGACGGCTGCGGTGGATGCGCCGGGTTGCTGGGTAGGCGGCAAGGACGATTTCTCGTTCTGTGCGCTGGTCGCCCAATAATGAGCGCCGATCTGCCGGAGGCCTTCGAGCCGTTCGCGCTTGAAGTGGGCGGCGCCACTCTGGCAGGGGTGGAAACCGGCGAAGGCTTGCCGGTGGTGTTTCTGCATGCCGGGGTCTGCGACAAGCGGATGTGGGCCCGGCAGATGGTCGCGGTTGCCGATATTGGTTGGCACGCGATTGCCTATGACCGGCGCGGCTATGGTGAGACCACCAGCCCCGACGAAGCCTTCAACCATGTTGATGATCTTGAAGCGCTGCTCGAAGCGCTCGATATCCATGCCGCGGTGTTTGTCGGCTGTTCGCTGGGCGGTGGTCTGGCGCTGGATTTCGCGCTGCGCCATCCCGGTCGGGTGATTGGTCTGGTGCTGATCGGCACGTCGGTCACCGGCGCGCCGTGGAGTTCGACTGAAGCCGAAGCCATGATCGAGGCGGCCGAAGAGGACGCGTTCGAGCGCGGCGATCTGGAGATGCTCAACAAGGTTCAGGCCCATGAATGGCTCGACGGGCCGCGTGGGCAGAGCGGCCGGGTCGGGGGAGAAGCGCGCAAGCTGTTCCTCGAGATGAACGCGCTGGCGCTGAGCAAACCGGACCTGTCGCGGGACGAACAGCGACCCAGCGCCTGGCACCGAATGGGTGAAGTCGCCGCGCCCAGCCTGCTGCTGGTGGGGGATCAGGATTTCACCACACTGATCGACCGGCACGAATATCTGTCCGAAGAAATGCCGAACGCCTTTGCCGCCGTGCTCGAGGATGTGGCGCATATTCCGAGCCTGGAGCGGCCCGATCTGGTCAATTCCATGATCCTGCAGTTTCTTGACGCGATCGAGGGCAGCGGCAGCGCAGAAGATGACGACGAGTCAGACATTTAGCCTGCGGTATGGGTTCCCGTTGGAGCCCTTCCTCGCACGCTGATTCAACATATTGAGAAGCCGATTCAACTGCGTGGCGCGTTGAATCGGCTTTTCTGTTTAGTGCGTTGATTTATCGAGGCAATCAGAGGGCGATCACGCCGTTGAGATGCTGGGTCAGTTGCGCGGTGGGCAGATTGGTCAGATCCTTGTCCAGTTCGGCCATCACGGTCTTTTTGACATTGGGCGAGATGGCCTTGCGGATGTCGCCAAGGGCGATCGGAGCGGCAACGATGATCAGCCGGTCAAAGGCACCGTCCTGCAATTTGCGGTCCAGATTGTTGGCCAGTGATTTGACGAATTCGGTCTCACGATGTTCCACCGGATCGGTGCGGGGCTCCATGGCGCTGCGGCCCGAACCGCTCGAGGAGAAGCTGCGGCCGGGCTTGTCGGCCTGAATGTCCTGCGCCTGCATGTTGGGCATGGCCCAATCCTGTCCCTGAACCTGCTGAAGTCCCTTGCCCGGCCCGGTGTTCTCGAGAACTCGGGCCTGCGCGCCGTCTGCAATCAATACCCAGGTGACAGTTTTCTTCATGATGAACTCCTGCTGGTGGATCGTCGGATTGGCATGTGCCTGCAGGCATTAAGATGCCTGCACACCAAGGTCGGCCCCTGCACCTGGCTTTGCAAGATGGCAGGGAGCACAAACTTGGATCGGGTGATGCTGCGGCTCAATTCGGGCGAGGGTTTGAACGGCAGTGTTTTTTATGCCGCGCTGGCGCTGCGGGTGTCGCGGATCACGCTGGCGATGCGCTCAAAGGTCGGCCCAAACGGGGTGGCTTCGCGCCAGACCAGACGGAGCAGGCGCTCGGCGCCGGGGGTGCCCAATTGGTGGATGGCGATGCGCGCATCGGTTGCTTCCTTGCGCACAGCGATCTGGGGCAGCAGCGTAACGCCCTGACCATTGGCGACGAATTCGACGATGGTGGAGAGCGAGGTGGCCGCAAACGTGCGCGGGCCCGTATCGCTCTCCAGCCGACAGGCGGCAATGGTCTGGTCGCGAAAGCAATGGCCTTCATCGAGCAGCAGGATGCGCTCGGGTGACAGGCCATTGAGCGAGGCAGGTTCGGCGGTGACCTCGCTGCGGCTGGTGGCCAGCACGAAGCGATCTTCGAACAAGGGGGCACTGATCAGGCGGGGCCCCCTGTCGGGCGGGTCGGTGGCGATCAGAGCAATGTCGATGCTGCCATCAACCAGACCGGCGAGCAGGGCATCGGTGCGGTTCTCGCTGACGGTGAAATCGAGCTTGGGCAGGCTGGCCTGCAGCGCCGGGAAGATTTCGGGCAGCAGATAGGGCGCCACAGTGGGGATCAGGCCGAAGCGGATGGCGCGTTCGGGCCGCCCGGCATGGCCCATGGCAAAGCCGGCAAGCGCGTCGGCGCCTTCGAGCAGGGTGCGGGCGCGCGCGACAAATTCACTGCCGAACGGGGTAAGTCGCGCGCCGCCCTTGAGCCGATCAAACAAGGGGGTGCCGCAGAGCGTCTCGACGGCGGCGATTTGCTGGCTCAAGGCGGGCTGGCTGATATTGCAGGCGGCGGCCGCCCGGCCAAAATGGCCGGTATCGGCGACGGCAGCGACATAGCGCATCTGTTTGAGAGTGAAGTTCATGATAGGTGCAGCTTATCATAGTTAGTGGATCAATCAATTTGCCTAATGGACATGGCTGCGTCACAAAGCTGATCAAAGTTTAGAACGGTTAAAGGGAGCGCCACATGACCGAAACAACTTCTTCCAGCGCGGGCGAATGCCCAGTTGCACACGGCCAGTCCGGGGACGGCGGTCGCAAGGGCGGCGGCGCCCGCCGCAATCGTGACTGGTGGCCCAAGCAGCTTGACGTCCAGGTCCTGCACAACAACTCTGCGTTGTCCGACCCGCTTGGCCCCGAGTTCAGTTATGCCGAAGCGTTCAAGACGCTTGATCTCGAAGCGGTCAAGAAAGACCTGCATGCGCTGATGACTGACTCGCAGGATTGGTGGCCAGCCGACTTTGGCCATTATGGCGGCCTGTTCATCCGCATGGCCTGGCACAGCGCGGGCACCTATCGCATCACTGATGGTCGTGGCGGCGCCGGAGCTGGGCAGCAGCGCTTTGCGCCGCTCAATAGCTGGCCTGACAATGCCAATCTGGACAAGGCGCGTCGGCTGATCTGGCCGATCAAGCAGAAGTACGGCAACAAGCTGTCCTGGGCCGATCTGATGGTGCTCACGGGCAATGTCGCGCTGGAGTCGATGGGCTTCAAGACCTTCGGCTTTGCCGGCGGTCGTGCCGATGTGTGGGAGCCAGAGGAGCTGTACTGGGGCCCTGAAGGAACCTGGCTGGGTGACGAGCGCTATAGCGGCGAACGCCAGCTGTCCGAGCCACTGGGCGCGGTGCAGATGGGTCTGATCTACGTCAATCCCGAAGGCCCGAACGGCAATCCGGATGCGCTGGCATCGGCTCGCGACATTCGCGAGACCTTTGCCCGCATGGCAATGAATGACGAAGAGACCGTGGCGCTGATCGCTGGCGGTCACACCTTCGGCAAGACCCATGGCGCGGGCGATCCGTCGCTGATCGGTCCCGAGCCCGAGGGCGAAGATCTGTCCAAGCAGGGTTTTGGCTGGACCAGTACGCATGGCAGCGGCATGGGTGCCGACGCGATTACAGGTGGTCCCGAAGTGACCTGGTCGCAGACGCCGACGCAGTGGAGCAACCACTTCTTTGACAATCTGTTCGGCTATGAGTGGGAGCTGACCGAGAGCCCCGCTGGCGCCAAGCAGTGGGTAGCCAAGAACGCCGAGCCATCCGTGCCCGACGCGTTTGATCCGAACAAGAAGAAGCTGCCGACCATGCTGACCTCGGATCTGGCCCTGCGCGTTGATCCTGCCTACGAAAAGATCTCGCGTCGCTTCTACGAGAATCCGGACGAGTTCGCCGATGCGTTCGCGCGTGCCTGGTTCAAGCTGACCCACCGCGATATGGGCCCCAAGGTGCGCTATCTGGGCCCTGAAGTGCCATCCGAAGAGTTGATCTGGCAGGACCCGATCCCCGCCGTTGATCACGAGCTGATCAATGACAGCGATATTGCCGCGCTCAAATCCAAGGTGCTGGCCAGCGGTCTGTCGATTGCCGAGCTGGTCTCGACCGCCTGGGCATCGGCCTCGACTTTCCGGGGTTCGGACAAGCGCGGTGGTGCCAATGGTGCCCGCGTTCGGCTGGCGCCGCAAAAGGATTGGGAGGTCAACCAGCCTGCCCAGCTGGGCAAGGTGCTGGCCGCGCTCGAGGCGATCCAGCAGGACTTCAATGGTGCGCAGACTGGCAACAAGAAGGTTTCGCTGGCCGATCTGATCGTGCTGGCCGGTAGTGCCGCTGTCGAACAGGCAGCCAAGGCGGCCGGGATTGCAGCGGATGTGCCGGTCACGGTTGGCCGCATGGATGCTTCGCAGGAGCAGACTGATGCGCATTCGTTCGAGGCGCTCAAGCCACGGGCGGACGGTTTCCGCAATTATCTGAGCGGTCGCCAGTTCATGGAGCCCGAAGAATCGCTGGTCGACAAGGCGCAGTTGCTGCGTTTGACAGCGCCCGAGATGACGGTGCTGGTGGGTGGTCTGCGTGTGCTGGGGGCCAATTACGACAATGCCCAGCATGGCGTGTTCACCAATAATCCAGGCACGCTGACCAATGACTTCTTCCTCAACCTGCTCGATATGGGCACGCGGTGGGAGCCAAAGGCCGATGAAGACGGGATCTATGAAGGGTTCGACCGCAAGTCGGGCGAAGCCAAGTGGACCGGTACGCGTGTCGATCTGATCTTTGGGTCGCACTCGCAACTGCGTGCCGTGGCTGAAGTCTACGCCCAGTTCGATGCGCGCGAAAAATTCGCCAAGGATTTCGTCGCAGCCTGGACCAAGGTGATGAACGCCGATCTGTTCGTCAACTAGGCGTTCGGGGGCAGCGCAGGCTGTCTGGACACGCCCCAACCAAATCAGCCCCGGCTGGGAAATCTGCCGGGGCTTTTTGCGCGCCCCGTGCAGACCGATACAATTTGAATCAATAGCGGGGCTCGGACTTCAGTGCCTGCAAAAGATGAGAGTCCATCGTCGCAGTGTTATTGACGGCAGAAGCCGGGAGACTGACGATGAGCGAGCTTGATCAAGGGCAGCGGGCGTTTTCGAGCTTTCGGGTTCTGAATGGCGAAGGCAACCACTCCGAGCGCGAAGACCTGTTCCGCAATATGGCTGAGCTGTTCAGCTATGTTTCGGACCGGTGCGATGATGAGCAGGTCGCCCAGTATGACGAAGTGCTGTGTCAGCTCGCCGAATTTGTCGAGATTGAAGCGCGGGCCCATGTCGCCAGCCTTCTGGCGCCGCTTGACCGGGCGCCGGGTACGGTGGTGGTCAAGCTGGCCAATGACGACATTGAAGTCGCCAGGCCGCTGCTGCAGTTCTCCAAGGTACTTTCCGATGATGATCTTATCGACATCATCACCCATCAATCCGACCAGCATCGCGAAGCCATTGCCAGCCGCCACAAGGTAGCTGAGCGGGTTGGTGATGCCATTGTCGACCATGGCCAGACCGGCTCGGTGGTGCGTCTGGTGCGCAATACCAATGCCGAGTTGCACAAGGCGACGCTGGAAAAGCTGGTTGAGCGCGCGGCCAAGGATGTCGAAATCGCTGCCGATCTGCGTGGTCGCACCGATATCGACTGGGCTTCGCTGCGTGGTGAAATTGACGATGTCGCCTCCAAGGTGCTCGAAACGCTGGGCGAGATGAACCGTAGCGTCGATCCGGTCACGGTCGGCAAGGTCAATGCGGTCGTCTATAACCGCATGCGCAACCGCGCCGGCTTCTCGTCGACTGAGTGGAAGGTGGCCTATAATCAGGTCAAGGCGCTGAGCGATCGCAAGCAACTCAATGAGCGTGCCCTGGCGCGGTTTGCCCGGTTTGGCTACGGCCATCACTCGGCCGCAGCGCTGACCGTAATCCTGCAGGTGAAGCCCGAAGTGTTCGTCAAATGGCTCGCCAGCCAGGACTATGTGGCCATGACCATCGCCCTGCGGGCGGCGGGTCTGGCGCCCGACCTGTTCGAGGCGATCTTTGCGACCATGCCGTGGCGCGATTTGCCCACGACGCAGGACACCAAGATGGTGGTGAGCCGGTTCGAGGCCATTGAGCGCGAAGAAGCGGCCAATATCTTTGAGCTGTGGCGCGCGCATTCGTTCCGCAAGCGGGCCGCCACCGAAGAGCGTATGGCCGCCAGCGCCTAGTTTCACTGTCCCCATGCACGGACATAACTTCACCCCCGGGCTTGCCTGGGGGTGATTTGTTTTCAACACGATAGCGGTTGAACGCAATTCCCTCTGGACCTGTCCCGCAAACCGGATATAAAGACATCTTTATATCTTTGCGAGGGTGCGTTGGCTGAGTTGTCGGAACTGGTTGGGGTGTTGAAGGCGGCGGGTGAGGGGACCCGGGTGCGCCTATTGGCATTGCTGGCTGATGGCGACCATTCGGTCAAGGACCTTACCGAAATCCTCAAGCAGAGCCAGCCGCGCGTGTCGCGCCACCTCAAGCTGTTGGCGGATTCCGGACTGGTGCGGCGCAATGCTGAAGGCGCCTGGGCCTATTACGGGCTGGCTCAGGATGGCGATGGTGCAGATCTGGCCCGCTGGCTGATTGCCCGGCTCGATGATGCCGATGGCGATCGTCGCCGCGATATCGAACGGCAGGCAGCCGTGCGTGCCAGTCAGCAGGCGCAGGCCAACGAATATTTCGACACTGTGGCCAGCAGCTGGGATCTGCTCAAGACGCTGCAGGTGCCTGAGGAGGCGGTGGAGTCGGCGGTGCTCGCGGCGCTCGATGGCCGACAGGTCGATACCCTGATTGATCTGGGTACCGGCACGGGGCGCATGCTTGAAGTGCTCGCCGATCGCTACAAGCGCGGCGTGGGGCTCGATTCCAGCCGCGAGATGCTGGCCGTTGCCCGCGCTCGGCTGGGCAGTGCGGGCATTGGCCATGCGCAGGTGCGGCTTGGCGATATTGGCGATCTGGATGTGTCGGTGGGACTGGCCGATGTGGTGGTGATCCACCAGGTGCTGCACTATTTCGACGATCCGGGCCGCATGCTGGCGCAGGCGCGACGCCTGCTCAAGCCGGGCGGCGACATGCTCATCGTGGACTTCGCCCCGCATGATCTGGAGTTTTTGCGCAGCGAGCATGCGCATCGGCGGCTGGGGCTGTCGGACGAACAAATGCGCGGCTGGGCGATGGCAGCCGGGCTGAGCGTGCAGAGCGCGCAGGAATTCCCCAGCGAGAACACTGAACGTGGCTTGACGGTCTGCCTCTGGCGCCTCAGCGACAAGACCTGAACGGAGCAAGTTTGATGATCGATGATAATGTGCGGGCCAGTCGGCAGACCGCGGATCAGCGCCCGGAACTGCAGATCTCGTTTGAGTTCTTTCCGCCCAAGAATGACGCAATGGAAGAGCGCTTCTGGGACAGCGTGCACAAGCTGGCGCCACTCAAGCCGCGCTTTGTCTCGGTGACCTATGGCGCTGGCGGTACCACCCGCGAGCGGACACTGCGCATGGTCAGCTCGATCAAGAAAGATACCGGTGTGGATGCGGCGGCGCACCTGACCTGCGTCGGCGCCTCGCGCGACGAAGTGGACGCGGTGGTGCGCGGCTATCAGGCCGCGGGCATCAACCGCATTGTCGCGCTGCGTGGCGATCCACCAGAGGGCGTTGGCCAGCCGTTCACGCCTCATCCGGAAGGCTATCAGAATGCCGCCGATCTGGTGGCAGGCATTCGGCGCATTGGAGATTTCGATATTTCGGTCGCCGCCTATCCCGAAAAGCACCCGCAAAGCGAAAGCTGGGACGTCGAGATCGACAATCTCAAGCGCAAGCTGGATGGTGGTGCCAACCGCGCCATCACGCAGATGTTCTTCTCCAATGGCGACTACCTGCGCTATCTCGAGCGGGCGCGGGCTGCGGGCATTACCGCGCCGATCGTGCCAGGCATCCAGCCGATCCACAGTTTCAAGCAGATTTCCAGTTTTGCCGGTCGCTGCGGGACCTCAATTCCAGCCTGGCTGGCCGAGCGGTTTGACGGGCTTGATGATGAGCCCGAGACCCATGCGCTGGTGGCATCGGCCGTTGCAGCAGAGCAGGTTACCGAGCTGCTGGATGAGGGCGTGACCGAGTTCCACATCTATACCCATAACCGCTCGCCACTGGCTCTGGCGCTGGCGCGTATTCTGGGACGTCGTCCTGTGGCCTGAGTGCCCTTGCTTTGGCGGCAAGGCGGTGGCATGAAGCCGCCGCCCGCCGGTTTTACGGTCTGAAAAGCGTCATTCAGACCCGGTTCAGATGACGGGCTGCATTGAGACAGTGTGGCGCCTTCATAAAATGGCCACGAAACCGCGCTCCTTCATCACTAGGGGCGAACCGCATTACGGGACGTAACAGCATGCAGATCGATCGTCGCATTACCAATGGCCTGGCCTGGGCCGGGGTGGTTCTGGTTATCGGTATTCCGGTGGCTGACGTGGTCAGCGCCCAGTTTATGGCGGAGCGCACGCCAAGCGCGCAGGTCGCGGCATTGGCGCCCGAGCCCGCAGCGCCGGCGCCTGTGGCACCGCAACCTGCTACACGGCCGGTGGCCGAAATTGCGGCAAAGCCGACCCCTGTGGCCCCGGTTACGCCAGCCAAGCCTGCTACGCCTGCCGTGGTGGCCACGACAGCCAAGAGCGGCGATGTGGTCGATGGCTATCTGAGCACCGGCAAGCCGCTGCCCAGCTATATTACCGGTGGGGACAGCGCGGCGCCGCGCGCGCAAGAGAAAGCACCTGCAGAGGCACAGCTGGTGATTGACGCCGAGATCGATCCGATTGACGTGGCGGCGCTGCCGCCAGCGCGGGTTGCCCCGATGCCAATGCCGCTCTCGATGCGGCCAGAGCCGCGCAGCACAGCCACGGTGACCTATACCAATAACGCGCCGCAGGTGGTCATTCCAGCCAGCGTGACGCCGCCTGCAGCGGTTACGGCACGCGATCTGGAAGACTGGGAAAGCGGGCCGCTATCGGAATTTCTGGCCAAGCGTCAGGCAGCCGGTCAGGTGGACCCCGGCTATGATCCCGATGGGTTCTTTCTTGATGAGGGCCCCAACCGGGCACGGCAAAGAGATCGCCTGATTGGACCGGCAGACGAATTCTATTTCCCGTTTGCCAACTAGCGTAGATCGGCCATGCAGGTGTGGCGGTGGACCTGGCGGTCGGGACCGGTTATTGTTAGTAACCTAGTCGCGCCGGACCCTGTCCGTCCGTGACGTTCACGAAAGGCGATGCCCCCGTGTTGCAGTGCCTGCGCAAAGCCGAAGTAAAATCCCAGATGTGGCAGCGGCTGTCGGACTTTGTCGGTTCGTTCAGTCAGCGAACCGGTCTGGCCGGATCGCTGATCAATGCGCTCGACCCCGATACCTGGTTGCCCGGTGGGCGCGATGCGGCGTTTACGCTGGCCCTGATCGCGCTGGCGGCCAAGATGGCGGTCTCGGATGGCATTGTGACTGCTTCCGAAGAGCGCGCCTTCCGCGCCACCGCAGAAATCGCCGAGGGCAATGAAGAGGCCGTGCAGCGGGTGTTCAACCTGGCCAAGCAGGATGTGGCGGGGTTTGATACCTATGCGCGCAAGGTCCGGCGCTTTTTTGCCGATAGTCCTGAAACGCTGGAGCATGTGCTCGACAGCCTGTTCTTCATCGCCACTGCCGATGGCGTGGTGCATCCGGCCGAGCTGGACTATCTGAAGTCGGTCAGCGACATTTTCGGGTTTGACGAGGTGCGCTTCGAGCAGATGGCCAGCCAGCATGTGCGGCTTGAAGCGGGGGTGGACCCCTACGCCGTGCTGGGGCTGTCGCCCAATGCGCCTGATCACGAGGTCAAGCGGGTCTATCGTCTGCTGGTATCCGAGCATCATCCAGACCGGCTGATTGCCCGCGGTGTGCCCGAAGAACTGATCGATGTGGCCACGGCCCGGATGAAGTCGATCAACCTAGCCTATCAGGCGCTGACCAAGCCGGTGGCGCAGCCGCTGCTGACCTCGGCCTAGACCGCTGACTTGACGGGGTGGCCCATACCTCTCTACACCACGCCAGCCAGTTGACCGGGTGGCCGCTGGCAGTGGGGTAACCTGCTGCTGGAGGAAAGTCCGGGCTCCATCGAAACACGGTGCCGGTTAATGGCCGGCGAGGGCGACCTCAGGGAAAGTGCCACAGAAAGTATACCGCCGTGCCTCGGCACGGTAAGGGTGAAAGGGTGCGGTAAGAGCGCACCGGGTGTCCAGCAATGGAGACCGCACGGTAAACCCCACCGGGAGCAAGACCAAATAGGGATGACGCGGGGTTTCGACCCCAGCCGGTTTTGAGGCCAGATCATCCGGGTTGGTTGCACGAGGCGTCTGGTAACAGGCGTCGCAGATGAATGGTCACCACGTACGCGCCTTCGGGCACGTGCCCTACAGAACCCGGCTTATAGGTCAACTGGCGTTTACCTTCTGATCGGAATACGCAGCCTGCGCATGTCAGGGTTCCCGCCGCGGCTCTTGCGTGTTGGCGGCAGGCTGGCTACATGAGCGCCTTCGCATTCCGCCGTACTTCCTGGCGGGCACACGCTTCAAAGAGTTCGGTACGCGCGATGCCCCTGGCTACCCCCTATTATCTGATCGACGAAACCGCACTGGCGCGCAATCTGGCGCGGATCGACCAGCTGCGCGCTGCCTCGGGCGCCAAATGCCTGCTGGCGCTGAAGTGCTTTGCCACCTGGTCGACCTTTGCGCAGATCTCCCCGCACATGGATGGCACGACCTCGTCCTCGCTGAACGAAGTGCGGCTGGGCCGCGAAAAGTTCGGCGGCGAAACCCATGCCTATTCGGTGGCCTATTCGGATGGCGAGATCGACGATGTGATCAGCCATGCCGACAAGATCATCTTCAATTCGGCCAATCAGCTTGAGCGGTTCGCAGCCAAGGCAAGCCATCTGCCGATCGGGCTGCGGGTCAATCCGGGCGTCAGCCATTCCCATTTCGATCTGGCCGATCCGGCGCGCCCCTATAGCCGCTTGGGCGAAACCGAGCTGGCGCGCATTGAAAGCGTGATGGATCGCGTCAGCGGCTTCATGCTGCACTGCAATTGCGAGAATGACTCGGTCAGTGCGTTTTCGGCGCTGCTTGACCAGATCGAAGAGCGGCTTGGCGCTCTGCTGACGCGGCTGGACTGGGTCAGCCTGGGGGGCGGTATTCACTTCACCAAGGAGGGCTACCCGATCGATCAGCTGGCCGGGCGGCTCAAGGCGTTTGCCGAAAAGTTTGGCGTACAGGTGTATCTTGAGCCCGGCGATACCGTGGTGACCGATACCACCACGCTTGAAGTCAGCGTGCTCGACATCATTGAGAACGGCAAGCCCGTTGCTATCGTCGACAGCGCCGTGGAGGCGCACATGCTCGACCTGCTGGTCTATCGCGAGAGCGCCAATGTGGCACCCAATGCGGGGCCGCACAGCTATTTCGTGGCTGGCAAATCCTGTCTGGCCGGTGATGTGTTCGGGGAGTTCAGCTTCCCCGCGCCGCTGGCCATTGGTGACCGCATCTCCCTGCTCAATGCGGGGGGGTATACAATGGTCAAGAAGAACTGGTTCAATGGGGTGGGCATGCCGGCCATCGCCATTCGCCGCCAGAATGGCCATATCGAGACCATACGGGCCTTCGATTATGCCGACTACGTCGCCAGCCTTTCCTGAGAAAGCGCTGATCCTATTCCCCTTGAAAAGGTGTTTCGTGCCAATTGAAAAAGAACGTTTTGATCATCGGTGCCGGAGGTGTGGCGCAGGTCGCCGCCTTTAAAGCTGCAATGCACAACGACGTGCTGGGGGACATCCATATTGCCTCCCGCACCGTCTCGAAATGCGAGGCGATCATCGCCGGCATTCTGGACAAAAAGGCGCTCAAGCGCCCGGGCGTTTTGGCCGCCCACGCCCTGGACGCGCTCGATGTCGCGGCCACCAAGGCACTGATCGCCCAGACCAAGAGCCAGATTGTCATCAATGCCGGCTCGGCTTTCCTGAACATGAGCGTGTTGCAGGCCTGCGTGGAAACCGGGGCTGCCTATATCGACACGGCCATTCACGAAGAGCCCGGCAAGATCTGCGAAACGCCACCCTGGTATGGCAATTACGAGTGGAAACACCGCGACAGCTGCGAGCGCAAGGGCGTCACCGCCATTCTGGGTGCCGGCTTTGATCCCGGTGTGGTCAATGCCTATGCGGCGATGGCGGCCCGGCACTATTTCGACTCCATCGCCAGCATCGATATCATCGACGTCAATGCGGGCAGCCATGGACGCTATTTCGCGACCAATTTCGATCCCGAGATCAATTTCCGCGAATTCACCGGCACGGTGTGGAGCTGGCAGAACAGCCAGTGGACCGCCAATGCGATGTTCGAGGTCAACCGAACCGACGATCTGCCGGTCGTGGGCAACCACACCACCTATCTGACCGGCCATGACGAAATCCACTCGCTCTCGGGCAATCTGGATGTGCCCGATATCCGGTTCTGGATGGGTTTTGGCGAGCACTACATCAATGTGTTCACGGTGCTCAAGAACCTTGGCCTGCTGTCCGAGCAGCCGGTGACCACTGCCGAGGGCGTCGAGATTGTGCCGCTCAAGGTGGTCAAGGCGGTGCTGCCCGATCCGGTGTCGCTGGCGCCCGATTATGCCGGCAAGACCTTTATCGGCGATCTGATCGTTGGCGAGCGCGACGGCGAAGCGGCGGAGCTGCTGGTCTACAATATCTGTGACCACGAAGAGACCTATGCCGAGACCAATAGCCAGGCGATCTCCTATACGGCCGGCGTGCCGGTGGTGGCCGCCGCGATCCTGATCGCCAAGGGCGTTTGGGATTGCCACCACATGGCCAATATCGAAGAGCTGCCACCGCTGCCCTTCATCGAACTGATCGGTGAGATGGGCCTGCCCACCCGCCTGCGCGACGCCAAGGGCGACCGCGCGTTCGATCCGGCCGAGTTCCGCACCGAACGGCAAAAGACCAAATCCCGCGCCTGAGGCGGGGCAGGGTTCAGTGCATGATGAAGCGGCCGGGGGAAACCTCGGCCGTTTTTTTGTTTCTGGATACTTTTGAAACAAGGACTTAGTGCCCGACGTGTCGTCTTTGTCCGACATTATATACTTGACGTACCGCTTTTAGAAAAGGCATGATTCGTGGGACAGGCCGGCGCAAATGAACCCGCTGAAAAGGTGGGTGAAATTGAGATTACCGACGAGATGATTGACGCGCTGGTGCGCGTCATTGATTTCGAAATGGAAAACGATGGCGGCCTTGGACGTCTGGGGCTTAGGGATTTGGCTAGGACCGGTCTAGAAGCGGCCCTTTCAGCCGCCCGTCTTCGATTAAATGGCGCTGCATCTCAAGCGTGAACGCCTCAATGTCCTCCGCAAGATCATTCATCTGACCGTGCAGATGGTTGAGTTCGTTAACGGCTGCTCGATCAATGCTTTTCGGAGAAATTGTGTAGCCTTCATCAGTCTCGGTAATTCTGAAACCAGAGGCAGTTAGGGCGCCGTTATCCGAGGAGTATTGCGCATGGCAATAGAAGTTTCGTTGCTGTGTTAAGCGTTTAAACCTGGTGGCGAGTTTAGTCAGTGTGTCCGTCTCAGGGGTGTTGGTCCCAAACATATTGCGATATGTGTGACGCACCATATCTAACCGAGACCTTGTGCTTTGGAATTGCAGCCAAATCGCTATGTGGGCGCCTGTATCGCTCATCAAAGCCAGTTGCAGCAGATCTAGAAACCTCATCTCTGTAGTGGCTGTAAGCATGACGTATCCGCCAAGCGCGGCGGCAAAATCTTGAGCATTGTCATTTAGGTAGTCTTCAGCCATGACCGAACCTCAAAAATCTGACGACGAAAAACAGCGAGACGAGATATTGCGGCGAATGCTCAAGACGCCGCCGAACCCGCATGGCGAATCGAAAAATAAGAAAGATATTGCTCCGTCAAGGACTGGTGAAAAGTCAGATTCGGAGTAGCTTTCAATACACGTTGTCACAACGTGGAATAAAAAAGGACCCCGCCTAAGCGGGGCCAAGTTTGAGCTGCTAGGCTCTTAGCTGGGGTAACCCCTGCAATGTTCTCGTACGGTTTCGTACCGTCCGAGTCGGAAGCGCACGTAAGAGTTAACGTGTACGCCCTTGGGCAACGAGCATGAGATGAAGCTCATGTTTAGTCTCCTAGCGCAGTAAGTGCTGCGCAGCACCGGCACACCGTTGCGCCGCGCCTATCAGCGCATTGCGTGTGTCGGAGCTTTGGATTCGCCCACCTGCATATTGGCGCGAGTCGAAGCCCCCACCAAGGGCTAACGACTTATCCACACCACTTGTTCTTGTTTCGTGCTTTCTTCCAAGCGCGCTTTAGTCGCTTAATTTTCTGCTTAGACGAGACTGGCTTCACCAATCCGCCGATAGGTCAGGCGCTTGCCACGAATAGCTGCAAGCAGCATGTCGTGGCGCTCATTATCTTCAACACCTAGCGCTGAACGGCGATTGTAGCGGAAGTCGAACTCAGCAAGGTAGCGGTGCAGGTGAGCTTCGCCGCAATGCTGATAGGTGCCCTTCATGCCGCGCTTGAACACTGAGAACACGTTCTCAATTGTGTTGGTGTGGACCTTGGCTTCGCCTTCCCAGCGGACCCATTCGTCCTTGGAATGGTTGACTGAGCGGTGCGTATCGAAGTCCTTGCCGGGCTTTTTGTAGAACTGAGCCTGATCGGTATAGAGCGTGGACTTGCGGTCAACGTTGCGGAACAGAACGTCTTTGACGGTCTGGATGTTGGCAGCTTCAACATGGAACGAACGAACTTCGCCGCCGCGCTCGACCAGCGACACGATGGTGCGCTTGTAAAAGCCGGGCTTTGGCTTGGTAGTGCGCGGGCCTTCCGCAGCTTTGCGAGGTGGTGGCGTCTGATCGTCCTTGGGACCCCAATAGGTTTCGTCGGCTTCAATGGTCTTTCCTTCGCCACCCATAGGACCGCGACCCTTTGCAGGGACCGCCATGGCAGCGCGAATGCGGTGTTCCATGAACCAAGCGGTCTTGTAGGTAACGCCAAGCATACGGTGCATCTGGTGGGCTGAAATGCCCTTCTTGGATGCGGCCATAAGGTGCGTAGCAGCAACCCACTTGTGCAGTGGGATATGCGAGCGCTCAAACACGGTGCCAACAGTCACAGAGAATGGCTTGCGGCATTCCTTGCACTTGTAAACGCCGGGGCGAGTTGACTTGCCAGCGAGCTTGGTGATCCGAGCCGCATCTACATTGCCGCAATGCGGGCAAACCGGGCCATGCGGCCACTGGATAGTTTCCAGATGTTCGCGGGCAGCTTCGGGGTTCTGGTAGATCGGGTTAGCAAGATCAAACATGGCGTATCTCCTAGGCTTTTTATGCCATATGGGAGAATGGTACGTCAAGTATATAATGTCGTCTTTGTCCGACGTGAAGGCGTTTTTTTACGACTTGATGTATGAAATAGTTGACACGGTGTCGTTGTAGACATACATAGAGGCCAACTTACATGACACTAAGGTGGGCAAGATGATGTCGTACAAAGAGATGATGGCCGGTGTGCAATTGGCTGGAGTGGCGCTGGTCGTGGGCTGGCTGGGTTGGGATGCGGCCAATGGCGGGCTGGTGGATGCCAGCGCGGCCAGCGTGGCGGTCAAGATGCTGTGGGCCGTTGGCGGGTTGGTGGTCTTCAATATTGTCGGGGCGATCCTGGCGACGATTGTCATTTCGATCATCCAGCGCAGCGAATTCAAGGATGAGCCAAGTGACGAGCGCGATGCCTCGATTTCGGCGCGCAGCCAGCGCAATAGCGGCTTTGCCACCTCGATTGCGGCAGCGCTGCTGCTGATCCCGCTGGCCATGGGCGCTGACGTGACGCTGGCGGTTTATGGGCTGTTCTTTGCGCCGCTGCTGGGCGGCACCGTCAATGCCATTTCCGAGCTCGTCTATTACCGGATCGGCTGACACCATGGGTAAGGGACAGCCAAGCATCACCAACACAATCCGCACGCTGCGCTTTCATGCCGGGGAAATGACCCAGGCAGCGCTGGCGGAAAAGGTCGGGGTGACGCGCCAGACCATCGTGGCCATCGAGCAGGGTCGCTATTCGCCATCGCTGGAGGTGGCCTTCCGGATCGCGGCGGCCTTCGCGGTGCCGCTGGATCAGGTGTTTCAGTGGGCGCCGCCAGATGGACCTGCGGCCTAGGGCCGAACCGACACAGATATTGAGAAGAGACAGAACCATGAAAGCTGCAATGCAGAGCCGCTATGGCGGCCCCGAGGTTATTGAAGTGCGCGACATCGCCAAGCCGGTGCCGCAGGAGGATGAAATTCTGGTGCGGGTGGTCGCCACCACGGTGACCCTGGCTGACAGCGCCTTCCGCAAGGCCGATCCGGTGATCATCCGGCTGTTTGGCGGATTGTTCCGGCCCAAAATGACCATTCTGGGCGATGCGATTGCCGGCGTGGTCGATGCGGTGGGCAGCAAGGTAACGCGGTTCAAGATCGGCGATGCAGTCTATGGCTCGGTGGGGCCCAATCTTGGCGGCATGGCAGAATACGTCCGGGTCAAGCAGGACGGTGCCATAGTGCTCGCGCCTGACGGCGTCGAACTCGCGCCGCTGGCGGGATTGGCCTACAGCTATCTGACGGCCATGCCGTTCATCCGCGATGAGGGACAGGTGGGACCCGGCAGCAAGGTGCTGATCAACGGCGCTGCGGGCAGCATTGGCGCAGTGGCGGTGCAACTGGCCAAGCATTTCGGAGCCGAAGTGACGGCTGTGGTCAGCGGGCGCAATGCCGAGATGGTGCGGGCGCTGGGGGCGGATCATGTGATCGACCGGACCCAGCGTGATTTCACCACGGCGCGCGCGGCCTATGACGTGATCTTTGACGCGGTGGGCAAGTCGGGTTTTGCCAAAAGCCGCGATGCGCTCAAGGCTGACGGGATCTATCTGACCACAGTGATGAGCTTTGGCATTCTGTGGGACATGCTGACCACCCGCAAGGGGCCCAAGCGCGCCAAGCTGGCCACTACGGGTCTGCGGCCTGAGGCTGACAAGCTCAAGGATCTCGAAGTACTCAATGATCTTCTGGCAGCGGGCGCGGTGCGGCCGGTGATTGATCGCCGCTTCGCGCTGGCCGAGATTGTCGAGGCGCATCGCTATGTCGATAGCGAAACCAAGGCCGGTGATATTCTGGTGACGATGTGAATTGGCGCCGGAGCGCGCATGGGAAACAGAATCTTAAACGTCGTGGGTCAAAGTAAGCTCTAGTGTACCAACCGGCATGTTGCGCCGGCACGCGGAGTAGTGGCCTTTATGGGCAAGCGTTCCATGCCCGATACCAGTTCCCAGGCTGGCCCGCATGTCCCCGTCCTGCTGGACGAGGTTCTGGCGGCGTTCGACCCCATCGCAGGCAAGCGGATTGTCGACGGCACCTTTGGCGCTGGCGGCTATTCGCGCGCCATGCTGGAGGCAGGTGCCACCGTTATCGCCATTGACCGCGATCCCAGTGTGCAGCCGTATGCCGATGCGCTGAGCGCCGAATTTGACGGTCGGTTCTTCTTTGTGCCGGGAACCTTCTCCCAGCTCGACAGCCTTGCCGCCGACCATGGCCCGATTGACGGCGTGGTGCTCGATATCGGCGTGTCGTCCATGCAGCTCGATCAGGCCGAGCGCGGCTTTTCCTTCATGCGCGATGGGCCACTCGACATGCGCATGAGCGGCAGCGGTGAGAGCGCAGCCGATCTGGTCAACGCGCTGGAAACCGAGCAATTGGCCAATCTGCTCTATGCTTTTGGTGAAGAGCGCAAGTCGCGCCGCATCGCCCAGTTCATCGTGGCGGCGCGCGAAACCAAGCCCATCGAAACGACGCTGGAGCTGGCCCGCATCATAGAAAAATCCATCGGTCGCAAGCCGGGCGATGCGCATCCGGCGACGCGCTCGTTTCAGGCACTGCGGATCGCCGTCAATGCCGAGTTCGACCAGCTGGTCGAAGCCCTGTTTGCTGCCGAGCGTCTGCTCGATGAGGGTGGGCGGCTGGTGGTGGTGAGCTTTCATTCGCTCGAAGACCGCATCGTCAAACGCTTCTTTGATCCCGAAAAGGGCGGTCCGTCGCAATCGCGACACATGCCGCAGGTGCAGACCGAAGCACGGCGCTGGGTCGAGGTGGCCAAGGCTCGCAAGGCCGGCGAAGCCGAACTGAGCGGCAATCCACGGGCGCGCTCGGCCGTGTTGCGGGCCGCGACGCGTTCGGATGCTGACAGTCGTCCCGTCAAGTTTGATGGTCTGGGTGTTCCCAAGGTGCGTGAAGCATGATCCGCAGCCTCAACATCATCCTGATCTTTACCAGCGTGTTCATGCTGGCAGGCGTCTATGCGCTCAAATTCTCCATCGAGAACACGGCCAGCGAACGCACGGCGCTGATCGCCCAGATCGATGCGCAGGAGGGCGATCTGTCGCTGCTCAAGGCCGATGAGGCGGTGCTCAACCAGCCCGGCCATATCGAGCCGATCATTCAGCGGCATGCTGCAGCACTGGGCGTGGAGCCGGTCAAGCAGGAGCAGTTCGGCGCTTTTGCCGATCTGCCCATGCGTCCGGTCAAGCCCAACAGCGCCGCCATGGATTCCCTGTTCACCGCGCTTGAGGCCGGTATCGACCCGATCGACGCGATCCTGGAACTGGAGGGCATCGAATAATGGCGATCACTGCAGATGGTCACGGCCCGACCATTGCCCTTGATGGCGCGCGCAAGGTGCGCGGCAATCTCACTCAGGCCCGTATTCGCTGGATGATCCTGGCGCTGGTGCTGGGCTTTGGTCTGGTGGGCGGGCGGCTGATCCAGCTGGGGCTGGTTGAAACCGACTCCACCATTGAAGGTCAGGCGCGCGACGTCATTACCGCCACGCGGCCACCGATCCTGGATCGCAATGGTCTGGAAATGGCGGTCGATATCCGCGTGCCGTCGCTGTTTGCCGAGCCGCGCCGGATCATCGATGTCGAAGAAGCCGTGCGCAAGCTGCGTACCGTGCTGCCTGATCTGAGCGACGACTGGTTGCGCGACCGGCTGACCGGCGATCAGGGTTTCGTCTGGGTGCAGCGCGAGCTATCGCCAGCCATTCAGGACCGGGTGATGCGGCTGGGTATTCCCGGGATTGATTTCATCACCGAGTCCAAGCGCTTTTATCCTGGCATGAGCGAAGCCTCCCACATTCTGGGTTCGACCAATATCGACAATCAGGGCATTGCCGGCATTGAGCGCCACATGGATGGCGAGGACGTCGCACTGTTGCAGGATCTGGGTCTGGCGCGCGGCAATGCACTGGCGCCGGTGGAACTGAGCGTGGACATGCGGGTGCAGCATGTCATGCACGAGCAATTGCTCAATGCCATGGAGCGCTATTCGGCGATCGCGGCGGCCGGGGTGATGGTGGATATCTATACCGGCGAGGTCATCGCGCTGGCATCGGTGCCTGATTTCAATCCCAATGAGCCGGCGACCGCACTGGTCAAGGACAGCTTCAACCGCATCACGGCGGGCATTTTCGAGCCAGGCTCGATCTTCAAGACGGTCACCATGGCGGGGGCGCTCGACAGCGGTTCGGTCAAGATTACCGATGATTTCGACGCGCGCTTCGGTATTCGCTTTGGCCGTTACACGATCGACGATTTCCACGGCAAGCACCGGGTTCTCAGCCTGCCGGAGGTGTATAAATACTCCTCCAATATCGGCACGATCCGCATCATGCAGGCCATGGGCAAGGATAATTTCCGGGATTTCCTGACCCGCATGGGCTTTGATACGCGCGTGCCGTTCGAACTGCCCGAGATGCGGTTGCCCAGCGTGCCCAAGGAACTCTCCGAAGTGGGGGCCGCCACGGCCTCGTTCGGCCATGGCCTGTCGGTGTCGCCGCTGCACATGGTCACCGCCTACGCGGCCTTTGTGAACGGCGGTAATTACATCGCCCCAACACTTTACAAGCGTGATGCCGCCGAGGCGCAGGCGCTCTATCGGCCCGTGCTCAAGCCCGAGACCAGCGCCCAGATCCGTTACCTGATGCGGCTCAATGCGCTGGAGGGTTCGGGCAGCCAGATGAACAAGGAAGCCCAGGGCTATCGCGTGGGCGGCAAGACCGGCACGGCCGAAAAGGTCGTGGACGGCAAGTACTCGTCCAGCAAGGTTACCAATTTCTTTGGATCGGCTTTCCCTCTTGATAACCCGCGCTATGCAATGGTGATCATGGTGGATGAGCCCAAGGCCGAAAATGCGCAGACGGGCTCTACCGCTGGCTGGAACGCCGGCATGGTCACCGGCCGTATTGTACAACGCGTTGCCCCGATGCTGGGTATTGCACCTGATTTCGCCGAGGTTCTCGATGAGAATCTCGTTCCAAAAATACTCCGATAGATCGATCCAGAAGGGTTTGTCCCAGTGTCACTTAGCGTAACGCAACTGCTCGAAGGCTCCGGTGCCCGCCCCAAAAAGGGCCTGGGCGCAGTCTTTGGGCTCAATTCAGACAGTCGGCGCATCGAGCCGGGTGACATCTTCTTTGCCCTGCCGGGCCTGAATGTGCATGGCAACCAGTTTGTCGATGACGCGGTCAAGCGCGGTGCGCTCGCCGTGATCACCGATACCGCACCGGTCGGCGATCCGGGCGTTCCGGTGATCGTGGTCAAGGATGTACGGGCATCCTACGCCCGCGCGGCCTCCCGCGTATTCGAGCCGCAGCCCGAAATCACCGTTGCGGTCACCGGCACCAATGGCAAGACCTCGGTCGCTTCGTTTGTGCGCCAGATCTGGACCTATGCCGGCATCCCTTCGGCGAGCGTCGGAACGCTGGGCGTCGAGACCGCCAACCGTCTGATCCAGGGCAGCCTGACAACGCCGGATTCGCGCACGCTGCACCAGTCGATGCGCGCGCTCAAGGCGCAGGGCATTGATCATGTGGCATTGGAAGCCTCAAGCCACGGGCTGGATCAGCGGCGTCTGGACGGCATGCATTTTGAAGCCGTGGCCTTCACCAATCTCAGCCACGACCATCTCGACTATCACGCCGACATGGATGAATACCGCAACGCCAAGCTGCGTCTTTTCACCGACCTGCTGGTCGATAGTGGTCCGGCCGTAGTCAATGTTGATGATCCTGAATATGAGCCGTTCATGTTCGCCGCGCTCAGTGCGGGCGCAACGCTGCTGACCGTGGGTCGCGAAGGCGCCTATATCGAGGTGCTCTCGATCAAGCCCGAGGGCTATGGCCAGCGCGTTGAAGTGCGTCATGTCGGCGAAAAGCTCAGCTTCCATCTGCCGCTGACCGGCGAGTTCCAGGTCTCCAACGCCATTGTGGCGGCGGCGCTGGCCATGTCGAGCGGCGTGGACAAATCCGACGCCTTCCCGGCACTGAGCGAACTGGTTGGCGCCAAGGGCCGGCTGGAACTGGTGGCCGAGCATAATGGCGCGGCGATCTTCATCGATTATTCCCACAAGCCGGTGGCGCTCGAAACGGCGCTGAACGTGCTGCGCCCCTATGCGACGGGCAAGCTGCGCGTGGTGTTCGGCGCTGGTGGCGACCGCGACAAGGCCAAGCGCCCGATGATGGGCGAAGTGGCGCATCGCCTGGCTGACGATCTGATCGTCACCGACGATAATCCGCGCACCGAGGACGCCAAGAAGATCCGGGCCGAGATCATGGCCGCGGCCAAGGGTGCCAAGGAAATCGGCGATCGGCGTGAAGCGATCACCACTGCCATCAAGTCGCTCAAAAAAGGTGATGTGCTGCTCATTGCAGGCAAGGGCCACGAGGATTACCAGATCATCGGGACCACCAAACATCACTTCTCCGACCATGAGGTCGTGGCGGAGGCAATCAAGGGGCTGTAATGCCGACACTGTTCACGGTCGACGAGGTTTTGGCCGCCACGCAAGGGCAGGCCGAAGGGCTGACCGGAACCCCGTTTGGTGCGGTCTCCATCGATTCCCGCGAACTGGGCCCCGATGCCCTGTTCGTCGCCATCAAGGGCGACCGTTTTGACGGGCATGACTTTGTCGATCAGGCGCTGAACAACGGCGCGGCTGCCGCGCTGGTCAGCCGGGGCAGTGGCGACCGGCGCATCGTGGTGGATGACGCGCTTGAGGGCCTGCGCGATCTGGCGCGGGCCGCAAGGGCGCGCAGCCGGGCGATCATCGTGGGTGTGACCGGCAGTGTGGGCAAGACCACCACCAAGGAAGCGATCCGCACGGTGTTCGAGGACGCGGCGGAAACCCACGCCTCGATCAAGAGCTTCAACAATCACTGGGGTGTGCCGCTAATGCTGGCGCGCCTGCCCGAAAGCGCGCAGTTCGGCGTGTTCGAAATGGGCATGAGCGGACCCGATGAAATCCGGCCGCTGTCGCAATTGGTGCGGCCCCATATCGCGGTGATCACCACGGTGGCCGCGGCGCATCTGGAGGCTTTCGGCTCGCTGGATGGCATTGCCCGGGCCAAGGCCGAAATCTTTGCCGGCATTGAGCCGGGGGGCACGGCGGTGCTCAATGCCGATCATCCACAGTTGAATGTGCTGCTCGAGCAGGCGCGGGCCGATGGCATCGGCAATATCGTCACCTATGGTGAGGCGCGCGGTACGGACTGGCAGATTCTGGAGATCGAGACGGCCGCTGACAAGAGCTTTGCCACCATTGTGCATAACGATGAACGCCATGCTCTGGTGCTCAACGTGCCGGGCCGCCATATGGTGGCCAATGCCACTGCAGCACTCGCCGTGGCCTATCAGGCGGGTGTGGAAATCGATGTGGCGCTGCGGGCGCTGGCCGGGTTCGGCCTGCAGGCGGGCAGGGGCCAGCGGCGGCTGCTCGGCCCTGCCGAAAAGCCAGTGCTGCTGATTGACGAAAGCTACAATGCCAATACCGCCTCGATGCGTGCGGCGCTTGATGTGTTCGCGGCCCAGCAGGCCCCCGGCGGACGCAAGGTGGTGGTGCTGGGCGACATGCTTGAGCTGGGCGCGCAGTCCGCAGCGCTGCATGCGGGGCTACGCGATGCGGTGCTCGCCTCTGGCGCCGAGCGTATCTATCTGGTGGGGCAGGAGGTGGCCGCGCTGGCCGACGCGCTGGGCCGGAGCCGTGTGACTGCACACACACACAGTGCGGCTGAGATGGCACCCATTCTGCGCAATGACCTTGCCTATGGCGACGCAGTTATGGTCAAAGGGTCCAACGGCGTGGGGCTGTCGGATATTGTCGACAAGATCGGTCAGCAGTTCGAAAGCCACTGACCCCAGCCATTCAGGACGCTGTCTTTCATGTTGTACTTCCTCGGCCAGTTGGGCGATTCACTCACGGCCTTCAACGTCTTTCGCTACATCACCTTCCGCACGGCCGGGGCGGTTATCACCGCACTGTTCTTCGTGTTCATGTTTGGTCCGGGGATGATTGCCCTGTTGCGGCTCAAGCAGGGCAAGGGCCAGCCGATCCGTGAAGACGGGCCCGCCGGGCACCTGCTGACCAAGAAGGGCACGCCCACAATGGGCGGGCTGATGATCCTGTCGGGCGCGGTATTCTCGACCCTGCTATGGGCCAATCTGGGCAATGGCTATGTCTGGGTGGTACTGTTCGTGACGCTGGGCTTTGGCGCCATCGGCTTTTACGACGACTATCTCAAGGTCAAGCGGATGAGCCATCAGGGCTTTGGCAGCAAGCAGCGCCTGCTGCTTGAAGCGCTGATTGCCTGTATTGCCGCCTTTGCGATTTCGCAGCTCAATTCGGGTGTGTACGGCACCGCGCTGCTGTTTCCCTTCGTCAAGGATCTGGCCTTCAATCTGGGCTATTTCTATATCCTGTTCGGCGGCTTCGTGGTCGTGGCTGCGGGCAATTCGGTGAACCTGACCGACGGTCTGGATGGTCTGGCCATTGTCCCGGTAATGGTCGCTGCTGCCTGTTTCGCGCTGATCGCCTATCTGGTGGGTAGCGTCAATTTCTCGGATTATCTGCTGCTCAACTATGTCCCCGGCACAGGCGAACTCTCGGTGGTCTGCGGGGCGCTGATTGGCGCGGGGCTGGGCTTTTTGTGGTTCAACGCTCCACCTGCGCAGATTTTCATGGGCGATACCGGCTCGCTCGCCCTGGGCGGTGCGCTGGGCTCGATTGCCGTGGCGACCAAGCATGAAATCGTGCTGGCCATCATTGGCGGTCTGTTCGTGCTCGAGACAGTCTCGGTTATCGTGCAGGTGGTCTCGTTCCGGCTGACCGGCAAGCGCGTGTTCCGCATGGCGCCGATCCATCACCATTTCGAGCATCTGGGCTGGACCGAAAGCCAAGTGGTAATCCGATTCTGGATCATCAGCTTCGTGCTGGCCCTGATCGGCCTGAGCACCCTCAAGCTGCGCTAAAAGGCTCGCGTGGTGCGACAGAGTCGCAAAACGCAAGAACGATTGGGAAATCGGTAACCATCGGCCTGCTACAATTCGATATAGTTTGTATCGAGTAGTCCGGCTTTCCCATGATGTTTTCCCGTGCCGATAAGACGCCTTTGGCGGAATGGTGGTGGTCGATAGACCGGGAGCTGCTGGGCGGTCTGGTCCTGTTGCTCACCTGCGGCATGGTGCTCAGCTTTGCCGCGAGCCCGCCAGTGGCCGAACGCATTGGCCTGTCGGAGTGGCATTTTGTGCTGCGTCACGCCATGTTCTGCGCCATCGCGCTGCCAGTCATGCTGGCGACTTCGCTCCTCAATCATCGTCAGGCACGCTTCGTCGCGCTGGCCACGCTGGTGGTCAGTGTGCTGCTGCTGTGGGCGACGCTGCGGTTTGGCACCGAGGTCAAGGGCGCGCGGCGCTGGATGTCGTTTGCCGGACAGTCCATCCAGCCCTCCGAATTCGTCAAGCCGGCCTTTGCCGTGCTCAGCGCCTGGCTGTTTTCAGAATCCATGATCCACCGCAATGTGCCGGGAAAAGCGCTGGCCACCGGCATCATGCTGGTGATCGTGGTGGGCCTGCTGCTGCAGCCGGATATCGGGCAGACCGCGCTGGTGCTGGGGACCTGGGCCGTGCTGCTGTTTCTCAGCGGCATTTCCTGGTTCATCATTTTCGGACTGGCGGGCGTGGCCGGGGTGCTGCTGTTTGGCGCCTATATGTTCTTCCCGCATTTCTCCAAGCGCATCGATACCTTCCTGAACCCTGATGGGGGCGGCAATACCTATCAGATCGACCGTGCGCTGCAGTCGCTGCTTGAAGGGGGCTGGTTCGGGCGCGGGCCCGGTGAATCGATCGCCAAGAAGCTGATCCCCGACGCCCATGCCGACTATGTGTTCTCGGCTGCGGCGGGTGAATTCGGCATTCTGTTCTGTCTGGTGCTGGTGTCGCTGATCGCGTTTATCGTGTTGCGGGCCATGATGGGCGCCCAGCGCCAGAGCAGCCTGTTCTCCCGCCTTGCTGCGTCCACATTGGCCATCCAGTTTGCCATGCAGTCCGGCATCAATCTGGCTGTGAACCTGAACCTGATCCCGCCCAAGGGCATGACGCTGCCATTTGTTTCCTATGGTGGTACGTCGATGATCGCGGTGGCGTTCGGCATGGGTCTGATGCTGGCCTTCACACGCATCAAGCCCGAGGAACGCATGGCCACCGGAATTCCAAGCTTCAAAAGCGCCATTGCGCCACTGGCGCCTGCAGAATGAAGAAATTTGTCTTGATGGCCGGCGGCACGGGTGGACACCTGTTTCCCGCCATGGCGCTGGCGCAGGAGCTGGGACGGCGCGGCCATGTGGTCGAACTGATGACCGATCACCGGGTGGATTCCTATGGTGGGGATTTCCCGGCCAGCGCGGTTCACATCGTGCCGTCGGCAACACCATCGCTGCGCAATCCGGTCAAGTTCGTCACTGGCGGGCTGGTCATCCTGCGCGGTATCGCCGTGGCCTGGAGCAAGCTGCGCAAGAGCAAGCCCGACTGCGTGGTCGGCTTTGGCGGTTATCCGACATTCCCGCCCTTTCTGGCAGCTAATTTTCTGGGCATTCCGGGCATCCTGCACGAGCAGAACGCCGTGATGGGCAGGGCCAACCGGGCCCTGGTACGGTTCGCTGATATTCTGGCGATGAGTTTTGCCAAGACCAAATTCGCCGATGGGCAGTCGCTCGAACAGGTGCTGACCGGCAATCCGGTGCGGGACCGGGTGCGGGCGGTGGCCGGCGAGCCCTATCCCGAACTGACCCCCAAGGGGCCGATCCATATCGTGGTGTTCGGCGGCAGCCAGGGCGCCAAGGCGCTCTCCGATATCGTGCCTTCTGCCATCGCGGCCTTGCCCGATGGGCTGCGGCACCGGGTTCAGATCGTGCAGCAATGCCGGGCCGAGGATCTCGACCGGGTTGCTGAGGCCTATCGCAAGGCCAAGATCAATGTCGAACTGGCCGCCTTCATCAGCGACCTGCCCGAGCGCATCGCGCGCGCCCATCTGGTGATCGGACGTTCGGGCGCTTCCACGATTGCCGAGCTGACCGTGCTGGGCCGTCCGGCCATTCTGGTGCCGCTGCCCGGCGCCATCGATGCCGACCAGAAGAACAATGCCATGGTGATGGAAGCGGCTGGTGGCGCCTGGATCGCCGAGCAGGCCACGCTGTCGCCGCAATCGCTTGGCACTCGGCTCACAGACCTGTTATCCGAGCCGTCAAAACTCACACAAGCCGCCGCCGCTGCCCGTTCGCTGGGTCAGCCGCGCGCTGTCGAGAAGCTGGCGGACGTCGCCGAAATGCTCTCGGGCAAGACCGTACTGGAACACAATCTATGAAAATGCCTCGCAATATCGGCCCCGTCCATTTCATTGGTATTGGCGGCATCGGCATGAGTGGCATCGCCGAAATCCTGCACAATCAGGGCTATACCGTGCAGGGCTCGGACGCCTCGGCCAATCCCAATGTGCAGCGCCTGCGCGATATGGGCATCAAGGTCGAGATCGGCCAGAGCGGCGACAACCTGGGCGCCGCTGAGGTTGTTGTGGTTTCCTCAGCTATCAAGCGCGACAATCCTGAATTGGTGGCGGCACGTGCCCGCCAGTTGCCGATCGTGCGCCGGGCCGAGATGCTGGCCGAGATCATGCGTTTCAAGACCGCCATTGCCATTGGTGGCACCCATGGCAAGACCACCACCACAACGCTGGTGGCCGCGCTGCTCGATGCGGGCAATCTCGATCCGACGGTGATCAATGGCGGGATCATCAATGCCTATGGCACCAATGCCCGTCTGGGCGCTGGCGAATGGATGGTGGTGGAAGCCGACGAGAGCGACGGCACCTTCGTCAAGCTGCCCGCCGATGTCGCCGTGGTCACCAATATCGACCCCGAACATCTGGACCATTACGGCAGCTTCGAGGGTGTGCAGAAGGCGTTTCACCAGTTCGTCGAGAACGTGCCGTTCTACGGCTTTGCGGTGATGTGTCTGGATCATCCCGAAGTGCAGGCCCTGGTCGGCGAGATCAAGGATCGCCGGGTCATCACCTATGGCCAGAACCCGCAGGCCGATGTGCGGCTGGTGGATCTCGAAACCATTGATGGCGTGAGCCATTTTTCGATCGAAATCCGCGACCGCATCCGCATGACGCAATTGCGTATCGATGGGCTCGAACTGCCCATGCCGGGCGTGCACAATGCGCTCAATGCCACGGCTGCCATTGCCGTGGCCGATCAGCTGCACGTGCCGGCCGAGGCGATCCGCACCGGGCTCAAGGGCTTTACCGGTGTCAAGCGCCGCTTCACCCGCACCGGTGTGGTCGGTGGGGTTACCATCATTGACGACTATGGCCATCACCCGGTCGAGATAACCGCCGCGCTCAAGGCTGCGCGGGAGTCGACACGGCGCGATGTGATCGCCGTGGTGCAACCGCACCGCTATAGCCGCCTCAAGGATCTGTTCGACGATTTCTCGGCCTGCTTCAACGATGCCGATACGGTGATTGTCGCGCCGGTTTATGCCGCCGGTGAGCAGCCTATCGAGGGCGTGACGCATGAAGAGCTGGTCAACCGCATCCTGTCGCGCGGGCATCGCGATGCGCGGGTGATCGATCGCCCCGAAGCCCTGGCGCCCCTGCTGGCCAGCCGGGTGGCCGATGGCGATTATGTCGTGTGTCTGGGCGCAGGCAATATCACGCAATGGGCGGCCACGCTGCCCGGCGAGCTGGCGGCCCTGATGAGCGAGGAGGTCAAGTGAGCTTTCCCGATCTCATTCCCGCGTTTCAGCCCTGGATTGCAGAAGTCCGCGGCCGGTTGATCCCCAACCAACTGCTCAGCGAAATCACCTGGTTCCGCGTTGGTGGGCCGGCGCAGCTGTTCTTTACGCCCGCTGACGAAGCCGATCTGGCGTTCTTTCTGAAGAACCTGCCCGCCGATATCCGCGTGACGGTGATCGGGCTGGGCTCGAACCTGCTGATCCGCGATGGCGGCCTTGATGGCGTGGTCATCCGGCTTTCGGGCAAGGCCTTTGGCCAGGTCGAGGTGCTGGAGGATCACAAGATCCGCGTCGGTACCTCGCTGCCGGACGTCAAGGTGGCCACAGCGGCAGCCGAAGCCGGCATTGACGGGTTGACCTTTTATCGCGGCATTCCCGGCGGCATCGGCGGGGCGCTTTACATGAATGCAGGCTGCTATGGCACCGAGACGCGCGACCGCATGGTCGAGCTGCGCGCCGTGACGCGGCAGGGCGAGATCATCACGCTGACCAATGCCGATATGGACTACCATTATCGCAAGTCGAATGGCCCTCGTGGGGCGGTGTTCGTCTCGGCGGTCTATCAGGGCTTTGGCGGTGACCGCGAAGAGATCCTGAGCCGGATGCGCGAGATTACCGAAAAGCGCGAATCCAGCCAGCCGACCAAGGCCAAGACAGGCGGTTCGACCTTCAAGAACCCCGAAGGCCATTCAAGCTGGAAGCTGGTAGATGCTGCTGGTGGCCGTGGCCTGCGGGTGGGTGGCGCCCAGATGAGCGAACTGCATGCCAACTTCCTGCTCAATGTCGACAACGCAACGGCCCATGACATCGAAACGCTGGGTGAAACGGTGCGCAACAAGGTGCGCGCCAATTCCGGCATCGAGCTGAAATGGGAAATCCGCCGCATGGGTCATTTCGAACCCGGCAGGGAAGTCCGCGAGTTTCTCGACGGCGATGTCTTCACGGGGGCGGTCTAGCCATGAGCAAACATGTCGCCGTGCTGATGGGGGGCTGGTCCAACGAGCGCCCTGTTTCGCTTGCCTCGGGCCGGGAATGCGCCGCTGCACTGCGTCGGGCAGGCTATCAGGTCACCGAAGTCGATGTCGGGCGCGACATTGCCAGTGTACTGAGCGAACTCAAGCCGGATGTGGCGTTCAATGCGCTGCATGGCCCCTTTGGCGAAAGCGGCATGATGCAAGGTGTGCTGGAGCTGCTTGGCATTCCCTATACCCATTCGGGCGTGCTGGCGTCGGCGCTGGCCATGGACAAGCATCAGGCCAAGATCGCCATGAAGGCGGCCGGCGTGCCGGTGACCGATCACGTTATCGTGTCACGGGCCGAAGCCGGACGCGCCCATGTGATGCCGCCACCCTATGTGATCAAGCCGATCGCTGATGGTTCGAGCTTTGGCGTGTTCATCGTCAAGGGCGATACCAGCCATCCGCCACAGGAAATCCTGCGCGAAGACTGGAATTCGGGCGAAGAGCTGATGGTGGAGCGCTATATTCCGGGGCGCGAGCTGACGTGTTCGGTGATGGGCGATGTGGCGCTTGGCGTCACCGAAATCGTCATTCCGCAGGGCTTCTACAACTATGAAGCCAAATACGCCAAAGGCGGCTCAACCCATATTATTCCGGCTCAGCTGCAACCGAAAATTTACGACAAAGTGCAAAAACTGAGCCTTGCCGCGCATGCGGCGCTCGGCTGCCGCGGCGTGACCCGGTGTGATTTCCGCTACAATGACGCGGCCGGCGAGGATGGGGAACTGGTCTGTCTGGAGATCAATACCCAGCCTGGCATGACCGAGACATCGCTGGTGCCCGAGCAGGCTGTGCATGCCGGACACTCCTTTGAAGAATTAGTCGCCTGGATGGTGGAGGACGCGAGTTGCAACAGGTAAAAAGCGAGACCTTTCTCGCTGGTGCGCGGATCGTGGATCCCCGTGCATTGCCCGTGCCTGTCCGCTCCTCCCGCCGCAAATTCGTCAACAATCTCGGCCGTGTCTGGGTGCTGCATGGCGCCCTGATCAAGCGTGGGCTGACCGTCGCGGCCGCTCTTGCTGGCCTGCTGGCCCTCTATCAACTACGCGAACCCATCGCCCATGGTGGCCTGGTTCTGGTGGAAGTGGCGCAGGGCCGCTTCGCCGATGCCGGTCTGGCGATTGGCGAAATCTCGATCACCGGTCAGGCACTGACCAGCGAACAGGCGATCTTTGATGCGCTGGGCGTTGAGCCGCACACCTCCACGGTGGCGTTCGATGTCGAAGCCGCGCGGCAGCGGATTGCCGAACTGCCGGCCATTGCCACCGTGAGCGTGCGCAAGATCTATCCTGGCGATCTGTCCATCACGCTGACCGAAAAGGCCCCTGTGGCGCGCTGGCGCGTTGATGGCATCACCTTTGTGGTTGATGCCAGTGGCGAACAGATCGGCGAGGATCGTGGCGCCTATGGCGATCTGCCGCTGGTGGTGGGCGATGGCGCCAATGATGATGCCATGGTGATGATCCGGGCGCTCGATCAATATCCCACCCTCAAGGATGGTCTGGTGGCGCTGTCGCGTATCGCGGACCGCCGCTGGGACATGATCTATGACACCGGCCTGCGCGTGCAATTGCCCGAACTGGGCGTTGCCGGCGCGCTGCGCCATCTGGTCGGCTATCAGGCCGATTATCAATTGCTCGACCGCGACGTCTCGGTGATCGACCTGCGGGTCGCCGGGCTTGTGGCTGTGCGTCCCACCCAATCTGACGAAGAAGCCGACGACCAATGATGAGTGATGCCATGACATCCCGGTTGCGCCCCGTGCAGCCCGGCAAGACGACGCTGGTGGCGGTGCTCGACATCGGCTCGACCAAGGTGTGCTGCGTGATCGCGCGTCTGACCCCGCGTGCCGAGGGCAAGGCGCTCAAGGGGCGCTCGCATCAGGCGCAGGTGATCGGCTTCGGCTATGGTCCCTCGGCTGGCGTCAAGAGCGGCGTGGTCACCGATATCGAAAAGGCCGAGCAGACCATCCGCTCGGTGGTGGGCATGGCTGAACGCTCTGCGGGGCTGACACTGGAGTCGGTGATCGTCAATGTCACCGCGGGCCGCCTGGGTTCGGAAACATTCTCGGCGGCGGTGTCGCTGGATGGTCAGGAAGTCGAAAAGGCCGACATCCGCCGCGTGCTGCGGGCGGTCAATGAACGCTCGGTACGCCCGGAGCGCTCAATCATTCACGCGCTACCGATTGGTTACGCGATCGACGGCCAGAAGGGCATTCGCGATCCCAAGGGGATGGTGGGTGACAAGCTGGGCGTCGATGTTGCCGTGGTCAGCTCGGAGACGCTGGCGATGCGCAATCTCGAACTGGTGCTGCATCGCTGCCATCTGCAGATCGAAGCGCTGATCGCCACGCCTTATGCTTCGGGTCTGTCCACGCTGGTGGATGACGAGGCCAAGCTGGGCGTGGCCTGCATTGATTTTGGCGGCGCCACCACCACGGTTTCGGTCTTTAATGAAGGCCATCTGGTCTATGCCGATGCCATCGCCATTGGTGGCCACCATCTGACGCTCGATATTGCCCGCCAGCTATCGGTCAGCGTGGCCGATGCCGAACGGCTCAAGACATTCTACGGCTCGGTGCTGCCCGGTCAGGCTGATGAGCGCGACATGATCCCGATCCAGCCGGTGGGCGCCAGCCATGATGAGGCGCCGGGGCAGGTGGCCCGTTCGGTGTTGACGCGCATCATGCGCCCGCGCATCGAGGAAATTCTGACGGCCATTCGCGACCGCATGCAGGCTACCGGCATGATGGATGTGTGTGGGCGTCGCTTTGTGCTGACGGGCGGGGCCAGTGAAATGACCGGCCTGCCCGAAGTGGCGCGCCGCACGCTGGCGCGCAATGTGCGCACCGGCCGCCCGATGGGCGTTGCCGGCCTGCCCGAAATGGCCAAGGGCGCTGCCTTTGCGACCGTTACCGGCATGCTGGTCTATCCGCAGGTCTGCGCCAAGGAGTATTCCGAGCCGCGCGGCAGCCACAAGCTGACCGGCACGGACGGCTATTTCGCCCGCGTCGGCAACTGGTTGCGCACCAGCTTCTAGCGCCTAGTTCCCGGCATAGGCCTGTTCAAGATCGGCGATGATCAGCTTGGTCATCTTGAACATCGCCTCGGTGGCGCGCTGGGCCCCGGCGGGGTCTGCGCCGCCAATTGTGCCGGCAAGCTGGTCGGGCACGACCTGCCAGCTCAACCCGAACCGGTCCTTGCACCAGCCACACTGGCCCGGTGAGCCGCCCCCACTGGTCAGCGTATCCCAAAAATAGTCGACTTCGTCCTGATCGCGGCAGCCGATGACGAAGGAGACCGCCTCACTGAAGGTGAATTGCGGGCCGCCATTGAGCAGCATGAAGCGGTGGCCTTCGAGTTCGATCTCGGCAATCGCGGTGGGGGTATGTGCATCGCGGCGTACCCGCCGCAGGATTTTGGCGCTCTTGAAGGTGCCGGTATAAAATTCGATGGCGTCATCGATGCGATTGTCGAACCACAGGCACGTCATGATGTCGGTCATGGTGGTCTCCTTTGATCCCGTCGGGGGCAGGGCGAGAATTTGCCAAATTTCTTTTTTGCGGCAGTTGGATCGCCTCACTGAGTCACGCGGGCAGGATATGCCGGAGCCAGCGTGGTTAACAGTGGTTCAATCGGTAACCAATCAGAGTCGCATTTTGCGATCACGTTAACACCGGTGGGACAATTGTTAGGAGGGAGTTAACGTTTGACGGGGTAAATGTTTACCAACACCGCCACTATGAGGCCATTCATGACCATCAACCTCACCATCCCGGATATCCAGGAGTTGAAGCCCCGTATCACCGTCTTTGGTTGTGGTGGTGCCGGCGGCAACGCCGTCAACAACATGATCGAGTCCGGTCTTGATGGCGTGGACTTCGTTGTTGCCAATACCGATGCGCAGGCCCTGGCCTTGTCCAAGGCGCAGCGCATCATCCAGCTGGGCGTCGGTGTTACCGAAGGTCTGGGCGCCGGTTCGCACCCCGAAGTGGGTCGCGCGGCAGCCGAAGAGAGCTGGGACGAGATCAATGATCACCTGTCGGGCTCGCATATGGTGTTCATCACCGCGGGCATGGGCGGCGGTACCGGCACCGGTGCGGCTCCCGTGGTGGCCCGCGCAGCGCGCGAGCAGGGCATCCTGACCGTTGGTGTTGTCACCAAGCCATTCAATTTCGAAGGCAATCGTCGTGCCCGTCTGGCCGAAGATGGCATTGACGAGCTGCACCGCCATGTCGATACGCTGATCGTCATTCCCAATCAGAACCTGTTCCGCGTGGCCAATGAAAAGACCACCTTTGCCGACGCGTTTGCGATGGCCGACCAGGTGCTGTTTTCGGGCGTGGCCTGCATTACCGATCTGATGGTCAAGGAAGGCCTGATCAACCTCGATTTCGCCGACGTGCGCGCCGTAATGCGCGGCATGGGCAAGGCGATGATGGGTACCGGCGAAGCATCGGGCGAAGATCGTGCCCGCCACGCCGCCGAAGCTGCCATTGCCAACCCACTGCTCGACGATGTGTCGATGCACGGCGCTCGCGGCCTGCTGATCTCGATCACCGGTGGTCCGGATCTGACACTGTATGAAGTCGATGAAGCTGCCAGCCGCATCCGCGAAGAAGTCGATGTGGACTGCAACATCATTCTGGGCGCGACCTATGACCCAAGCCTGACGGGCACGCTGCGGGTGTCGGTTGTGGCCACGGGAACGGATGCGACCATGGTGCAGGCTCTTGAGCCCGCCAAGCCACATGCTTCGCGCACCCCACTTGAAGTGCGCCGCCATGTGCCGGTCGAGCCAAGCCGCACAGGTACTGAGCGCGCTGCCATCGCTTCGCCCGTGGCTGTGCCCGAGCAGGTCGAGCATCAGGTTGAAGCTGCTGTGGCCGAAGCCTTCTCGTTTAACGACATCACCCCCAGCACCCCGGCTGAAGCCGAAGATGATGGCGTGATGGTCGAGCCCTATATCCCCGCTGCCGCTGTTGCGCCGCAGGAAGACGACGAGCCCGTGATGGCCGCCGACTCACCTGTACCAAGCGCATATGTGCCCTCGCATGCCGTTCACCCCGAAGGTCAGCGCCGTATGCCGCGCACCGAGGAGCTTCCGGTTGTTGCGCGACGGACACAGGAACCAGCGGAACGTGCTGATGCAGAGCCTCGCAATGCGCGTGCGCTGTTCAAGCGTCTGGCGTCAAATGTTGGTCTTAACCTGGGCCAGCCAGAGGCGCCCCAGAAGAGCGAACCAGCCTATTCCGCCGCCGATGACAATGCCGCTCGCAGCGCCATAGAGGCCGGTGGCGCAAGGGCTTCGCGGGTTGCTGCCCCAACCGAGGGTGCCCATGGCAATCTCGACAATCATGCCCGCCAGCCTGCTGCGGCACCCCAGAAAGAGAGCCTGGAAATTCCAGCTTTCCTGCGCAAGCACGGTTAGTTGGTTCCCCCGGGAATCTTGAAACATTGCTCGGTGCGGCTTCCGCACCGAGTTTTTTTTGGCTAGTACAGGCCGTGGGCAAACGCGGCTTGGGGTCGGAGTAATTCCAGTATGCAAAAACTGAACACGCGCCAGCGTACCCTCGCGGCTGCGATCGACTTCTCCGGCTACGGTGTCCACAGCGGTCAACCCGTCAACCTGACAATCAGTCCAGCAGCGGCCGATAGCGGCTTCCTGATCTGCCGCACGCTTGAGAACGGCACCACGACCGTGCCGGTGCAGGTGCATTTTTCGCGGGTCAGCCGAACCACGCTGTGCACGACGCTCGATCTGGGTGACAGCGTCAGCGTTGCCACCATCGAACATGTGACCTCTGCCCTCAGCGGAATGGGCGTCGACAATGCGCTCATTACCATTGATGGCAGTGAATGCCCGATCCTGGATGGCAGTGCCCGTCCGTTCGCCGAGGCAATCCTGGCGGCAGGTCTGGAAATCCAGCCCGCGCACCGCAAGTTTCTCAAGATCATGCGCGCCGTTACCGTGCGCAACAACGACGCCTTTGCTGCGCTTGAGCCCTATAATGGCCGCTCGCTCGATCTCGAGATCGATTTTGACAGCAAGGTCATTGGTCGCCAGCGGATGATCTTCGACTGGACGCCGCGTCGCTATTACGACGATGTCTCGCGCGCCCGCACATTCGGCTTTGCCCGAGATGCCAAGATCCTCCGGCAAGCTGGCTATGCGCTGGGCTCGAGCCTGGATAACTCGATCACTGTGCACGAGGATCGTATCCTCAATCCGGGTGGGCTGCGTTACGAGGACGAGTTCGTTCGCCACAAGCTGCTTGATGCCATTGGCGATCTGTCGCTGGGCGGTCTGCCGATCTGGGGCCGTTTCCGTTCCTATAAGGGCGGGCACGCGCTCAACGCGCATGTGTTGACCGGTCTCTTTTCCAGTGAAGCCAATTATGAGATAGTCAGCGCCGATGATCTGTCGCTGGAGTTCCAGGCGTTCGATGAGCAGCCTGAGGGTCTGACGGTCAATCATTATCTGCGCTCGGTGCGCTAGGCTGTTCCAGCCAGCGTGGCCTGCGCCACAGTTTTGATCTATTTACTGAATAGGCCGCATGCAGTGCGGTTTTCGTATGAAAGACGGGGCAATTCGTGACAGTTGAAGCTTTTGGTGGTCTCACCAGCCGGGCCGCCCGGTTCCTGACGATTGCTCTGGTGACGGCGGTTCTGGCCGGTTGCTCCCTGTTCGGACCTTCCAAGGTCAAGGAAGAGCCAATCATTCCTGCCGCAACGCTGTATCAGAAGGCGTTGGACGATATGGACCGGCAGTATTTCCAGACGGCTATCAAGTCGCTGGAACAGCTTGATCGCCAGCATCCACGCGATCCGCTGACTGAAAAGTCCAAGCTGATGCAGGTTTTCGCGAACTATCGCGCCAATCAGCTCGATGAGGCCATTCTGGCAGCAGACCGCTATCTGGCGGTCTATCCCAATGGCAAGGACGCGCCCTACGTGATGTACCTCAAGGGCAATTCCTATTTTGCCCAGATCAAGGACATCACGCGCGACCAGCAGCTCTCTGCTGACGCCATCGAAACCTACCAGCTGTTGATTTCAAACTATCCACGGTCCGAATACGCCAAGGATGCCAAGGAAAAGCTGCTGATTGCCTATGACCAGCTGGCGGGCAAGGAAATGTCGGTTGGCCGCTATTATCTGGGCAATGGCCAGTATACGGCCGCCATCAACCGCTTCCGCGTTGTGGTGGAAACCTGGCAGACCTCGACCCATATCGAGGAAGCGCTGTATCGCTTGACCGAAGCCTATCTGTCGCTGGGTCTGACCAATGAAGCCATGACTGCTGCCGCTGTGCTGGGCCACAACTACCCATCGAGCAGCTGGTACAAGGAAGCCTTTGCGCTGCTGGGCAAGCAGGGTCTGGCACCCGCCGTCAATAATGGCAGCTGGCTGGCCGGCCTGCGCAACTAGGCGCCGCAAGATTTTGTTGCTAGTTTGTTCCGGGGCGCTATGATGCGCCCCGGTTCGTTTGTGTAACAGGCGGGCTTCGGCAACGCTGGCGTGACCGCCTTCCTGTGCGAAAGCGGGATTGATGGTTTCGCAGGAACGCTGCCGGGATGATAACCTGCCTGGTGTAACGCGCTGGCCTGATGCCACCGACCACGCAATCTGGGATAACACCGCGCATGCTGAACGCGCTCTCGGTTCGCAACATCGTCCTTATCGACCAGCTTGATCTGGCTCTCGACGCCGGCATGACCGTGCTGACCGGCGAGACCGGTGCGGGCAAGTCCATCCTGCTCGACGCGCTGACGCTGGCGCTGGGCGGCCGCGGTGACGCATCGCTGGTGCGCAGCGGTCAGGAGAGCGGGCAGGTGGTTGCCGTGCTGCAACTGGCGGCGGACCATCCGGCGCGCACCGCCTTGCGCGACAATGCCATTCCCGATGACGAAGACATCATTCTGCGTCGCGTACAGTTTGCCGATGGGCGCACCCGTGCCTTCATCAATGATCAGCCGGTCTCGGCGGCGCTGTTGCAGCGTGTGGGAAGCCAGATCGTGGAAATCCATGGTCAGCATGATGACCGCGCGCTGGTCGATGTGGCGACCCACAGGGCGGCGCTCGACGCTTTCGGCGAACTGGAAGGCGCTGCTGGCAAGGTTCGTGACGCCTGGGAGGGCGTGAGCGCTGCGCAAGAGGCCGTGGCCGCACAAAAGGCGTTGGTGGCCGAGGCGCTGGCCGCTGAGGAATATGCCCGCCATACCGTTGACGAACTGGGCAAGCTCAAGCCGCAGGTGGGCGAAGAGGACGAGCTGGCAGCGCGGCGGACGCATTTGCAGCAGGTCGAGCGGTCGGCCTCAGATGTCGGCGAGATCGACGACATGCTCAATGGCCCGAACGCCCCGGCACCGGCGCTGGCCAGCCTGATGCGGCGGCTGATGCGCAAGATTGACGGTGGTTCGAGCCTGTTCCAGCCTATCGTGGACAGCATCGACGCTTCGCTGACCAGTCTGGACCACACCAGCGATGCGCTCGAAGAGCTCAAACGCTCCATGGCCTATGATCCGGCCGAGCTGGAGGATGTCGAAGAGCGGCTGTTCGCGCTGCGCGCTGCGGCCCGCAAGCACCAGACCAGTTGCGACGGGCTGATCGAGGTGCTGAACAAATATACCGCTGATCTGGAAACGCTGCAGAGCGGGGAGACCCGGCTGGTGGCGCTGCAAGCGGCAGAAGCCAAGGCGCTCGAAAGCTATCGCAAGCTGGCGGGCACGCTGAGCGCTGGCCGCGCCAAGGCCGCCAAGGCGCTGGGCAAGGCGGTCGGCGCCGAACTGCCCGATCTCAAACTGGGTTCGGCCAGGTTCATCGTTGATCATCAGATCGAGGAGAGCCGGATTGCCGCCTCCGGGTTCGATCAGATCGCCTTTCATGTCCAGACCAATCCGGGCACGGCGGCGGGCCCCTTGCTCAAGGTGGCCTCGGGTGGTGAGCTCAGCCGGTTCCTGCTGGCGCTCAAGGTGGTGCTGGCCGACCGGGGTTCTGCGCCCGTGCTGATCTTTGACGAAATCGACACCGGGGTGGGTGGCGCGGTTGCCGACGCCATTGGCCGGCGTCTGGCGCGGCTGGCGGGCAAGGTGCAGGTGCTTTCAGTGACCCATGCGCCCCAGGTTGCCGCGCGCGCCCAGCGCCATCTGCTGATCGAAAAGCAGATGGTCAAGGAAGGCGCCTTCATGCGCACCCATGTCAAACCGCTCGACACTGCCGCCCGGCAGGAAGAAGTGGCACGCATGCTGGCGGGTGCGGAAATCACCGATGAAGCGCGGGCTGCTGCCAGTAAGCTCTTGAGCGCGGTGGGGTAGGGGAAGTGCCCCCACCTAACCTCCGCCTGATAGGGGGAGGGATGGGTCCGGTGGTCTTCAATGCTCGTGCCCAACCTCAATTCTGTCCCTCCCCCTATCAGGGGGAGGTTAGGTGGGGGTAATATCCAGCCATCTCTGCGTCCCTTGCGTTTTTCTGAGACTTCCATGACCGAATTGTCCGCAAAATCCGTCGAAACGCTGTCCGAGGACGAGGCCAAGGCTGAATTGCAGCGGCTGGCCGAGGCCATCGCGGCCGCCGATATCGCCTATCACCAGAACGACAAGCCCGAAATCAGCGACGGGGATTACGACGCGCTGCGCCGCCGCAATGACGCCATCGAGCAGCGTTTTCCAGCGCTGGTGGTGCAGAACGGGCCGTCGGTTGCTGTCGGTGCTGCGGTTGCCGAAGGCTTTGCCAAGGTGCGGCACGGCATTCCCATGCTCAGCCTGGGCAATGCTTTTGAAGACGATGATGTGGTCGACTTCGTCGGTCGCGCCAAGGGTTTCTTCCAGAAGGACCTGCTGCGCGATCCCGCGATGAAGCTCTATTTCACCGCCGAGCCCAAGATCGATGGCCTGTCGGCCTCGCTACGCTATGAAGACGGGGTGTTCGTGCGCGGGGCAACCCGGGGCGACGGCACCGAGGGTGAAGACATCACTGCCAATCTGCGCACCATTGGCGATATTCCCGAAAAGCTGAAGGGTTCGGGCTGGCCAGCGGTGATCGAGATCCGCGGCGAGGTCTATATGACTCATGCCGAGTTCCAGCGGCTCAAGGCGCATTCGGCAAAGTTTGGTGGGCAGGACTACGTCAATCCGCGTAACACGGCTGCCGGCTCATTGCGCCAGAAGAACCCAGAGATCACCGCCAGCCGCAATCTCAATTTCTTTGCCTATGCCTGGGGCGAGGCCAGTGCGCCGCCAGCCGAGACGCAGTATGAGGCGGTGCAGAAGTTCGCCGAATGGGGCTTTGCCACCAATCGGTTGATGATCCGTACCGATTCAACGGACGAATTGCTGGCCCATTATCGCTCCATCGAGACCCAGCGCGCCACGCTGGGCTACGACATTGATGGCGTGGTCTATAAGCTGGACCGGCTCGACCTGCAGCAGCGCTGGGGCTTTGTTGCGCGCGCGCCCCGCTGGGCCATTGCGCATAAATTCCCGGCCGAACAGGCCACAACAATCCTGACCGGTATCGACATTCAGGTTGGGCGCACCGGGGCGCTGACGCCGGTGGCGCGACTGGCGCCGGTCACCGTGGGCGGTGTGGTGGTCGAGAATGCCACGCTGCACAATGAGGACTATATCAAGGGTCTGGGCAATGATGGCGAGCCGATCCGCAATGGCGTGGATCTGCGCGTCGGCGATACGGTGATCGTCCAGCGCGCCGGTGACGTTATCCCGCAGATCGTTGACGTGGTGCTCGACAAGCGCCCGCAAGACGCCGTGCCCTTCGTCTTTCCCGAGACCTGTCCGGTGTGTGGTTCGCCCGCCGTGCGTGAAGTCAATGAAAAGACCGGCAAGGTGGATTCCAAGCGCCGCTGTACCGGGGAACTGGTGTGTCCCGCTCAGGCCATTGAAAAGCTCAAGCATTTCGTGGCCCGCGATGCCCTTGATATCGATGGGCTGGGCGACCGGCAGGTGACCCAGTTCTACGAAGAGGGCCGCATTGCCCGTCCGGCCGATATCTTCACGCTCAAGGCGCGCGACGAGCGCTCGATGAAAAAGCTCAAGGATGTAGACGGTTTTGGCGCGACCTCGGTCAAGAAGCTGTTCGACGCCATCGATGCGCGGCGCGCGCCGGAGCTGGATCGTTTCATCTATGCGTTGGGCATTCGCCATGTCGGGGAAACCACCGCAGCGCTGCTGGCCAAGACTTTCACCAGCATGGATGAATTCCGCCGCGTCGCGATCGAGGCCACCCATGCCGAGGGCGACAAGCACGCCGTGTTCCCCGAAATCAACGGCATTGGCGATACGGTGCGCAGCTCGGTGATGGGGTTCTTCGCCAATGATCGCAACATTCAGGCGCTCGATGATCTGCTGGCCGAGGTCAAGCCGCAGGACTACATCGTCACCGTGTCAGCCGATAGCGTGGTGGCGGGCAAGACGGTGGTGTTCACCGGTTCGCTCGAAAAAATGACACGATCGGAAGCCAAGGCTATGGCCGAGCGGCTGGGCGCCAAGGTGGCCGGCTCGATTTCGGCGCAGACCGATATTCTGGTGGCTGGCCCCGGTGCAGGGTCCAAGCTGAAAAAGGCTGAAGAACTCGGTGTCGAGGTGATCAGCGAAGATGAGTGGTTCGAACGCGTCGAACAATAGCGCGGGTGCCACGGGGGAGAGCGTGATGCGGATTTCGGGGCTAATAGCGGCAGCGTTGATGCTGCCTGTTGCGGTTTCGGCCAGCGAGACGGGCGAGCTTCTCACCAGCCATCTCTATGCCGGCACGCTCGGCGAAGGGCAGGCGGCTCTGGTCGCTGGCAAGGACGCCGGGGAGGCCGAGGCCTGTTTTGGCTGGTCGATGCTGCAACTGGCCGCCTCGTTCGAAGGGCTGGCACAGGACTTGTACCGCTATGGCGCGACCACGCCGGGCACACCGGCGGCCGCCATGCTGCTGGGCGTGGGCATGGTAGAGGATGCTGTTCCCGCCAATCCCGATCCCGAAGCGCTCAGCTATGCCGCGCTGCGCAGCGTTATCGGTGATTTCCGCGACGACATCGCGCTGGCCCAGACCAGTTTTGAATGCGGCGGCGATGCCAATGCCACTTATGTGGTGCCGGTTGACGTGCTGGCGGCACGCATTGATTTCAATGGTGACGGGCAAACCAGCGACGGCGAAACGCTGGGCGCATTTCTGGCGCCCTTGCTGGGTGAATTCGAGGAGATGCCTGCCGCGCCCGCGCTGGACGCGAAATCCAAGTCCAAGGGTGTCGCTGCGGCGCCGGACAGCACGGTGGGGTTTGATACCGCGGATGCCATCTGGCTGGCCGGCTACACCCAGGTGATCAAGTTGCAGCTCGATCTTGTGCTGGCGCATGACTTCGAGGATTTCTTCAACGCCTATCTGCATCGGGTGTTTCCGCTGTCCGGTCTGCCCATGCAGGATTATTCCCAGGGTGGCTTCCTGCTGATGGACCCTGATAGCGATGCAGGCATTGCCGATATCATTGCGGCCATCCACACGCTGAATTTTCCGGTGATCGACAAGCCGCTGCTGGCCAGCATTCCGGCTCAGCTCAAGCATGTCACAGCGCTGTCACGGCAGAACTGGGATTTGATCCTGGCCGAAACGGACGATGATCGCGAATTACTGCCCGGACCGACCCAGAGCTCGTTGTTTGGCGCGGCCGAGGTGAATGCGGAGATGGTGGCAGCGTGGCGCGAAACGCTCGATGTGCTCGACCAGGTGTTTGACGGGCAATTGCTGGTGCCCCATTGGCGCTTTACCCAGGGGTTCGATCTCAAGGCCTATTTCGAAACCGCCGAGCGCACCGATCTGGTGATGCTGCTGACCGGGCAGGGCGCCTTGCCCTATCTCAAGGACGGCCCCATCGCCGACGCCGACAGCTTTGCGGCGGCCAATACGGCCTTTGGTGATGCCTTCTTCAACTACGCTTTCTGGTTCAATTGAGCCTTCGCGTCGGCTGGCTGCCGGCGCGCTTGTAACATACCGCATTGACCGTTCTGGCCGCCCGCATGGCGCGGGCGCGCAGCGGCTGTGCCGATCCTGTGGAGACGAATATGCGCCTTGCTGTCCTTGCTGCCAGCCTGTTTCTAGCCTTGAGCAGTGTTGCTGCCGCCCAGCCCTTTGAGACGCCCGAAGCGCTGCTTGAGGCATTCTACAAGCCCTATCTGGATGGTGACTTTTCGGTCGATGACGCCGTGTTCCGCTCGGCGGGTCTTCAGGCGCTGTATGATGCAGACGCCGAAAACACCCCGGAAGGTGAAATGGGTGCGCTGGGCTTTGATCCCTATATCGATGCCCAGGATTTTGAGCTGAGCGCGCTGCGTATCGATACCCCTGCGATCTCGGGCGGCTACGCCACAGTGGTGGTGACCTTCAGCAATTTCGGTGCGCGGCGCAGCCTGAGCTACGAGCTGGTGCAGGAAGCCGATGGCTGGAAGATTGACGACGTGGTCTCGAGTAATGCCGATAATCCCTACCGCCTCAGCGACATCTTTGCCGGGGCCGCGCAATAGGGGCCAGATTGCCCAATGGTAATGCTGTGCCGCCTTTTGGTCATGGCGTGATCACAGTTGTGCCGTGTGCCGTCACTACCCATATGGCGGGACACAGGGAGAGCATGCATGCGTACAGGGCTATTGGTGATGATTGCGGCGGGACTGGCCATGGTGCTGCCAGCGACAGCCGCGGACCGGTTTGACGACCCCAAGGCGCTGGTGGCGGCGATCTACGCCGAGTATCAGCCGGGCGCGCTGGCCAGCGAGCCGACAGCCTATTATTCGCGCCGGCTGCAATCGGTGTTCGATCAGGCACTGGAAAACAGGATGTTCGCCAATGATGCGGCGATTTCCGGCGCCGAGTTCAAGCCGGCCGAGATGTTCAATCCCTTTCTGCCTGATGTCAGCGCGCTGCTGTTTGATCTGACCATTGGCGAGCCATTGATGATTGGCGACCGCGCCGTGGTCAGTGTCAGCTACCACAATTTCGATCATCCCCGACTGCTCAGCATCGCCACGGTGCGCGAGGATGGCGGCTGGAAAGTCGATGATGTGGCGGCCCTGGGCAGCGACGAGAACTGGCTGCTCAGCTGGGCGCTGACCTATGATCCGCTAGGGTTCTGAGCGGGCGGAGTTTTCTTTGCGGTCGCGACATCCCTCCCGGCCTCCCCCATCAGAGGAAAGGCCGGGAGGGTGACTGTCATTCTTTGATAGCGAGGTGACACCCAGCCGCTAAAGCGCTGCGGTCGCCGTCTGCAGCCAGTTGCGCACCGTCGCATCGACCTTGGGGCCGATCTCTTCGAACACCCGCTGGTGATAGGCGTTGAGCCAGTCGCGCTCGGCCGGGCTGAGCAGCGTTACCTCGATCAGGCGCCGGTCGATGGGGGCCAGGGTCAGGGTCTCGAAGTCGTAAAACCCGGCAAAGCTGCTGTCCTGCACGATGATCAGGTTCTCGATGCGGATGCCATATTCACCGGCCTTGTAATAGCCGGGCTCGTTGGAAAGCACATTGCCGGCCGCCAGTGGAGTGGGGTAGCGCGAGGCGATGCCGATGGGTCCCTCATGCACGCCCAGATAGGCGCCGACGCCGTGGCCGGTGCCGTGATTGTAGGTGACGCCATCCTGCCAGAGAAACTGGCGGGCCAGAATATCGAGCTGAGCGCCGCTGGTGCCCTTGGGGAAGCGGGCCTGGGTAATGGCGATCATGCCCTTGAGCACGCGGGTGAAGCGGTCGCGCTGTTCGGGCGTGGTGGGTCCGGTCGAGAGCGTGCGGGTGATGTCTGTGGTGCCCGAGAGGTATTGCGCCCCGCTATCGACCAGCATGATCTCCCCGGGCTTGAGCGTGCGGTCGGTCTTGGTGGTCACCCGGTAATGCACGATGGCGCCATTGGGACCGGCGCCCGAAATGGTGTCGAAGCTGGCATCGACGCAGGTTTCCTCTTCACGCCGGAATGCTTCGAGCGCGGTGACAATGCCGATCTCGGTCAGCCCGCCCTTGGGCGCGGTGGCGTCGAACCAGGCCAGGAACTTGGCCAGCGCCACGCCGTCCAGTGTATGGGCTTCGCGCATGCCGGCCAGTTCAGCATCGTTCTTGACCGCCTTGGGCAGCAGCACCGGATCGCGCTTTTCGAGCAGCTTGGCGCCAGCCTCGCGCAGCGTGGTGGCAATAGCGGCCGGGGCGGTGCTGGGGTCGATCAATACGGTCTTGCCCGCACCGCCCAAACCGGCCAGATCACGGGTCAGCGTGTCGGTCGTGGCAATGTGGGCCACGCCCTTCAGCGACGTCCTGAGGTCATTGGTGATCTTGGCGGCATCGAGATAAAGCGTTGGCTGCCCGCTGCGTGGCACAATGGCAAAGCCGAGCACGAAGGGCGTGTTCGGCACATCGCGCCCGCGCATGTTGAGCAGCCAGCAGATCGATTCGGGCAGGGTCAGTACGGCGGCGTCGGCCCTGTCGGTTCCAAGGCTGGCCTGAATGGCAATGATCTTGTCACCAGCGCTTTGGCCGGCCCGGTTGTGGCCGAGAAATTCGATCGGGCTGACCGGCGCGCCGGGGCGGTCGCTCCAGATCGCGTCGACCAGATTGGCGTGAGGCACGATGGTGCAATGCTCGCCCAGCTGTTCGCTCAGACTGCGCACCTCGCCGGGCGTGTGCAGCCAGGGGTCATAGGCCAGCGTCCCGCCCTTGGGCACATAGCTGGACAGATCCGGGGAATAGCCCGCGCCGAGCCATTCGTGGATGTCCACCTTGTCGGTATCGGTCTGGGCCGGGGCCTGCAGGGTATAGCGGCTATCAACGAACAGTCCCGCCTTATCGGGGCCGACAATGGCCATGCCGGCCGAGCCGGTGAAGCCGGTGACATAGGCCAGCCGTGCGTCGCCAGCGGGGACCGACTCGCCGCGATGGGCGTCGGCACGCGGAATCAGGAAGGCGTCCACCCCGGCCTTGGTCATGGCGGCGCGCAGGGCATCCAGCCGGGGGGCGACATTGGCGGGGTCCACCTTTTCCTCAAAGCTCTGAAACACGGCGGGCGGAAAGCTGGAGGCGGTCATCAAGAAGGTCCTTGGGGCGGGAGTATACAATAGCGGAGTGCGCTCCGGTCATGGCTGGCTTGAGCGATCAGGGCATAGCAAATCGCGCAGGAAAGCCTAACTTAGTGTCAGAACACAGGAGAGCAAATATGAGCAACGAGAAGAATTTCTTCGTCCGCACCGTCGAAGCCATGGTTGCCAGCCGCGAACGTTCCGCACAGCGTTATGTTGCGCGCTACCAGCGTGATCTGGGCCTGGGCAAAGACGAATTCACCAAGCGTTAATCAGGCCTGCACGCCTTGCAGGGGTGCTGTGCCAATTTGGGCCTAACTGAACGCTTCGGGTTGGCCTAGATAGACTGCGACGACGGCAAAAGACCGCGTCAAAGTGCATGGAGATGACGATGACTGAGAGCAAGAACGATTTTCGCAAGACACTGGGTTCGGTTATCGATGCCCGTGGTCGCGAAACGAGCCGCCAGGTCAGCTATCGCATGCAGCACCAGCTGATCGGCGCATTCACCAAGCGCCCGTAAGGCCGCTGCAGTTTACTGCTGACGATCTGACGATCCCCGGAGCCTGCTTCGGGGATTTTGCTTTGTCTGGATAGTGTCGCACTTTGGCGCATGCGGCGCCGCTCGATGTGCGCAGTGTGTGCACCAGTTCGTGCCAACTGCGCTCACCGATGCGGTGGCGCCGCTACTTCATTTCCAGCATCAGCGTGGTCCATTCCTTGCGCTGCAATTTCTGGGTCAGGGTCATGCCCTGGCGGGCATAGGCGTTGATCACGCCGCGCGCCTGATGCTGCAAGATGCCCGACAGGATAATGGTGGCGCCCTTCTGGGCCGCCCGGCCAACCGAGGGTGCCAGCGCCATGAGCGGACCGGCCAGAATATTGGCTACTATCAGATCATAGGGGCCGTTCTGGGCGATGGTCGGGTTGGTCATGCCGGTGGCTTCCACCGCGATGATCAGCTTGCCCACGCCGTTCTGCTCGGCATTGGCGATGGTGGTGGTCACCGAAATGGGGTCGATATCGCTGGCGATCACCGGGCTCTTGGTGCGCTTGGCCAGGGCGATGGCGAGCACGCCCGTGCCGGTGCCAACATCGATCATGTGGCGCGGCTTCTTGCGCTTGAGCAGCATGTTGATGGCTTCAAGGCAGCCGGTTGTGGTTTCGTGGTGACCGGTACCAAAGGCCTGTGCCGCATCGATTTTCATCGCTGTCAGGCCGCCGGGGACAGGGCCGGTTTCATGGCTGCCATAAACATAGAACCCGCCGGCGCTGACCGGTGCCAGACCCTCAAGTGATTTGGCTACCCAGTTGAAATCCGGATCAATTGGCGAAACCGAAAAATCTACGGTGCCACCAAGGGTCTGGCGCGCCAGTTCAACAAATGATTCAAGGTCGGGCGGGCTATCGCAGGTTGCCTCGAAGAACCATTCGCCGGTCTCTTCATTCTCGTGGGCCGAGGCCGTCAGTGCCAGATCATCCCGTTCCATGACCGCATCGACCAGTGCATAGGCCTGATCCTTGGTGAGCGGGGCGGAGAGCTGATCGACGGACATGGCAATATTCCCTTGGTTTGTGCCTTGTTGCGCCATCGGCCCACGGGCGTCAATCCGAGTTGTCCCCAATGTGCATGTCTCGTGCTAGTTTTGATCAGAACGCACACGGGAGTCGGCGATGTATGGATTGATGGGCAGGATGCTGGCCGCACCGGGGGAACGCGAGGCGCTGCTGGCAATCATGCTGGAGGGACATGCGCCCATGCCCGGCTGTCGCAGCTATGTCATCGCCCGCGATCCCAAGAGCGAGGATGGCATCTGGATTACCGAGGTGTGGGACAGCAAGCAGGCGCACACCGACTCGCTGCAATTGCCTCATGTGCAGGCGACCATTGCCAAGGCAAAGCCGATCATTGCCGGCTTCGCCGAATTTATCGAGACCGAGCCATTGGGTGGCAGCGGGCTCTAGAGCTGCACGGCAGTGCCCGAGACCGACACCATCAGCATCGAGCCACCCTGGCCGACCACTTCATAGTCGATATCAACGGCCACCACGGCATCAGCGCCCAGGCGAAGCGCTTCAGCTTCGAGTTCGGCAAAGGCCTGCCGCCGCGCATCGCGCAGGGTGGATTCATAGGCGCCAGCGCGGCCACCGACGATGTCGCGGATATTGGCGAACAGGTCCTTGAAGATATTGGCGCCGACGATGACCTCGCCGGTGACAATGCCAAGATAGTCGCGGATCGGGCGGCCTTCGAGAGTGGGTGTAGTGGAGATGATCATGGCCGCGCTTCCTCAATCGCAAGGGTGCATAATTGGAGTTGGAGGTTTTCCAGAAGGCTAGTGCTTTTTGATGTGTTCGCTGGACGCAGACCACTCTCTTTCCCAGCGAAGCTGTGAGACGTCCAAAAAGTGGCGTCGCCAAACTTCTTCCAAAGACGCGCCAGATCGCCCAATTCGTAGTGTGTCTCGCAAGGTCCAAATCTTGTGTTCACGATAGTATGACATCGCCACAAAAAGAGCGGGTGTGCAGAGAAAGATTGAAAAACCGACGGCAGCCTGAATACCAAAGGCCGAAAAAGCTTGTAGTAGAAAGCCGACTCCTAGGCAGGATAGGCCGACACGAGCATCAATTCTTTGTTCGCATAATGCCCGCAGAGCCGGTGGGCTAAGATCAAAATACGTTCCTGCTTGTCTGCGGATTACATCGTCACTCAATGAGAAGGCCCTGCCCAAGAACCAAGTGCCCGCTATTCCCCAAACGAGACCAGCGCCGGAAAGCGAACTGAGATTATTGAGGTCTAGAACGTCCATACTTCACCCCTTGGTAACGAAACTCTCCAAGACCTTCTTGCGGCCGGCTTTTTCGAAGTCGATGGTCAGCTTGTTGCCTTCGATGCCGGCGATGGCGCCGTAGCCGAATTTGAGGTGGAAGACACGCTCGCCAAAGGCGAAGGCGGATTTGTCGTTGCCGATATCGACCGAGCGGGCGACCAGATCGCCGTCAATGGTCATGGGCCCGGCGCTCTTGCGACTGGACTGCTGGGCGCGGGCGCGCTGCCAGCCGGGCGTTTCATAGACGCTCTCGAACGGGTCGGTCTTGTTGAAGCGGCTGGCGGCACCGCCTCCACCGCCATAGCCATAGCCGCCATAGGAGGAACCGGTATCGGTGACCTCCACGGCGTCGGCGGGCAGTTCATCAAGAAAGCGGGACGGAATGGCGGACTGCCAGAGGCCATGGATGCGACGGTTCTGGGCGGCGGAAATGCGCACGCGCTTGCGACCGCGGGTAATGCCGACATAAGCCAGACGGCGTTCTTCTTCGAGCCCGGCACGGCCGGATTCATCCATGGTGCGCTGGCTGGGGAATGTGCCTTCTTCCCAGCCGGGCAGGAAAACCGTGTTGAATTCCAATCCCTTGGCGCCATGCAGAGTCATGATGGTGACGGCATCGGCGGCGTCAGCACTGTCGCGGTCCATGACCAGCGAGATGTGTTCAAGGAAGCCGCCGAGGGTTTCGAACTCCTCCATGGCGCGGCTGAGTTCCTTGAGGTTTTCCTTGCGGCCTTCGGACTCCACCGATTTGTCGGCGCTGAGCATGTCGGTATAGCCGCTTTCCTCAAGGATCTGCTCGACCATCTCGAAGGGCTTCAGTGTCTGGGCGCGGAAGGCCCAATCGTCGAATTGGCCAATCAGGCTGCGTAGGGTGGTGCGCTGCTTGGGCTTGAGCTCTTCGGTTTCGAGCAGCAACCGCGTGGCGGACAGCAGCGGCAGGTCCTGCAGTCTGGTCGTCTCCATGAGCATTTTGAGGGTGGCATCGCCAATGCCGCGCTTGGGCACATTGATGATGCGCTCAAAGGCAAGATCGTCGGCGGGCTGGGCCACAAGGCGCAGATAGGCCAGGGCGTCGCGGATTTCCTTGCGCTCGTAAAAGCGCGGTCCGCCAATGACGCGATAATTGAGGCCGAGGGTGATGAAGCGCTCTTCGAACTCGCGCATCTGGAAGCTGGCGCGCACCAGGATTGCCACAGAGTTGAGCGGCTCACCGGCGCGCTGATATTGCTCGATCTCTTCACCGATCGCGCGGGCTTCCTCTTCGGAATCCCAGACCTGGGTGATGGCAACCGGTTCGCCCTTTTCGGCGACATCGGTCTGCAGCGTCTTGCCCAGGCGGCCTTCGTTGAAGGCGATAATGCTGGAGGCGGCCTTGAGGATGTTGGCGGTGGAGCGGTAATTGCGCTCGAGCTTGATCACCTTGGCGCCCGGAAAGTCCTTCTCGAAGCGCAATATGTTGTCGACCTCGGCGCCGCGCCAGCCATAGATGGACTGATCATCGTCACCGACCACGCAGATATTGGCTTCGGGGGCGGGCTTGCCCTGGGCCAGCAGGCGCAGCCAGAGATATTGAGCGACATTGCTGTCCTGGTATTCGTCCACCAGCATGTATTTGAAATTGCGGTGATATTCGGCCAGCACGTCCGGGTACTTCCTGAATATCTTCAGGTTCAGTATCAGCAGGTCGCCAAAATCCACCGCGTTGAGCGTAGAGAGCCGCTGCTGGTAATCTCTGTACAAGTTTGGCAAGGCACCGTTGGCGAATACTAGAGCTTCACGTTCTGGAACATCCTCCGGTAGCCAGCCCTTGTTTTTCCAGCCATCTAGCATTCCTGCAAAAGCTTTGGCGGTCCAACGCTTTTGATCGATGTTTTCGGCTTCAAGCAACTGCTTGATGACACGGATTTGATCGTCCGTATCAAGGATGGTGAAGTTGGAGGTCAGATCGACTAGTTCGGCATGGATGCGCAGAATGCGGGCGCCAATTGAGTGGAAGGTGCCCATCCAAGGTATAGCTGGCAGCGGGTCAACGAACCCTGCGATACGAGCCTTCATCTCTCGAGCAGCTTTGTTGGTGAAGGTTACCGCCAGAATTTCGTGGCCTCTGGCCCTGCTGGTCAGGAGTATATGCGCTATTCTAGTAGTTAGGACGCGCGTCTTGCCCGTCCCCGCGCCTGCAAGCACGAGCAGGGGGCCTTCAGTCGATTCGACGGCATGGCGTTGCTCTTCGTTGAGACCAACAAAGTACGTGGCCTGCTGGCTTTTGAACTGGCTGGTAATAGCACCGGCAGCGGGGCGGGCGAGGGGGTGGTCTGCACCGGACATTAATAGCCTTTCCAACACTGCGCGCCGTTGTGGGCGCAGCAGCGCGGCGTTGACGAATCTTGATTTGTTCTCCTGCGAATATAGGGATGGGGGACCACAATGTATAGAACGCGGCGGCGTCACTGATCCGTCATGCGAGCGTCATGGGACTGTAGCGTGTCCTGCTTAAGGCACCCGTTGAACTCAACGGGGGATTATCGATGTCTAGATCCAAAATGCTGGTCGGTCTGACGGCCATGCTGCTGGCCACGACGGCCAATGCCGGTGCTGCCGAAACCTTTAACCGCATTGCCAGCTTTGCCGTGGCGCAGAACGCGCCGGATGCTGCGGTAACCTCCTCGGAAATCATCGCGGCCACCGATGACGGCATGATGCTGATCTATTCGGATAGCCCTGCTGGCGGCATTGGCTTTGTCGACATCACCGACGCCAAGGCGCCCAAGCCTGCTGGCTTCATGGCGCTGGATGGCGAGCCCACTTCGGTGACCATTGTTGGCAACAAGGCCTATGTCGGCGTCAATACGTCGGAAAGCTACACCATGCCTTCGGGCAAGCTGGTGGTGGTTGATATCGCAGGCCAGTCGGTCGAGGCCGAATATGATCTGGGCGGACAGCCAGACTCTGTGGCGCACAACGCCGCCGGCACGCTGATCGCCGTGGCCATTGAGAATGAGCGTGACGAGGATCTCGGCGATGGCGGCCTGCCGCAGATGCCCGCCGGTTTTGTCGTGATGTTCGATATCGCCGCCAAAACCGTGACCAAGGTAGAGGTTACGGGGTTGGCCGAGATTGGCGGGGAAGACCCCGAGCCCGAATTTGTCGACTTCAACGACAATGACGAAATCGTTCTGACGATGCAGGAAAACAACGCCATCGTCATCATCGACGGCCAGACGGGCGCGGTCACAGCGCATTTCTCCGCTGGCACGGTGAGCCTGGATCGCATCGATACCAAGGCTGATGGCGCATACGCTTTCACTGGCTCGGCGACTGACCTGCCGCGCGAGCCCGACGCGGTGCAGTGGCTTGATAACGACCGGTTCGTGATCGCCAATGAAGGCGACTGGAATGGCGGCAGCCGCGGCTTCTCCATCCTCAATCGTACCGGCGAGGTGCTGTTCGATAGCGGCGCTGACCTTGAACACTATGCGGCGCGCGTCGGCCACTACCCTGACAAGCGCGCCGGTAAGAAGGGCGTTGAGCCAGAAGGGCTGGAAGTCGGCCGTTTTGGCGAGAACACCTATATCTTCGTCACCGAAGAGCGCTCTTCGCTGATCGCTGTTTATAGGGATACGGGCGCCGCGCCTGAATTCGTGCAGGTGCTGCCATCGGGGATTTCACCCGAGGGTCTGGTGGCCATTCCGCAGCGCAATCTGCTGGCGACCGCCAATGAGGTTGATCTGCGCGAAGAGGGCGGCGTGGGCTCTCATGTGATGGTGTATGAACTGGCCGAAGGCGTAGCCCAGTATCCGCAGCTGATCGCCGATCTGGACGCCGTGGGACTGCCCATTGGCTGGTCGGCGATTTCTGGCGCCGTCGCCGACGCCGAAAAACCGGGCATGCTCTATGCCGTCAGCGACAGCTTTGTCAGTGCTGCGCCGGCGATCTACGCCATCGATGCGACCGCCATGCCGGCCCGCATTACCGGCAAGACCCTTGTGACGCGTGGTGGCGAAACCGCCCAGAAGCTGGATCTTGAAGGTATTGCCTTGGACGGCGAAGGCGGGTTCTGGCTGGCTTCGGAAGGGCGCACGGACCGTTTGATCCCACACGCGCTTTATCATGTCGACGCCGATGGCGAGATCGAAGAGGAGGTCGCCTTTCCCGCTGAACTGCTGGCCCAGGAGATCCGCTTTGGCGCCGAAGGCATCACCAGCACTGGTCGCGGCGATGACATGACCCTGTGGATCGCCATGCAGCGCGAATGGCAGGATGATGCCCCAGGCATGGTCAAGCTGGTCAGTTACAAGCCGGCTTCGGGCGAATGGGGTGCCGTTCACTATCCGCTGGAGACCCCGGCTGATGGCAGCTGGAACGGGCTGTCGGAAATCGTGGCGCACGGCGAGTTCGTCTATATCGTCGAGCGCGACAACCAGATCGGCGCCAAGGCCCAGCTCAAGGCATTGTATCGCGTATCACTGGCCGAAATGGTCGCGGCGCCACTGGGCGGCGAATTGCCGGTGGTCAGCAAGGAGTTGGTGCGTGACTTCGTGCCGGATCTGAAGGCAGGCAACGGCTACGTGCTGGACAAGGTCGAGAGCTTTGCCATCGACGCGGCCGGCAATGGCTTTGTGATCACCGATAATGACGGCGTGGACGACAGCTCCGGCGAGACCATGTTCTGGTCCATCGGCGCGCTCTAGCACGCATCGCAGATATGTTGCGGTCGGCCAGTCCTGCGGGGCTGGCCGATCGTCGTTTCGGCGCATGCAGGCCATAATTGTTGGCCAGGCATTCAAGAGTGGGGATTCTGGCGTGTATTCAACGCAGTGTCGGGGTTGCGCGGGCGCTTGTCTTGCCTACACTCTGGCGCATTAATTCGGATGACCCACGCGCTGTGCTGAACCGCATCTACATCGTTGTTGGAATGCTGGCGATCATCGTGCTCGGTGGCGCGTTCATCGCGCCATATCTGATCCAGTGGGGAGATTATCGCACCCGCATGGAAGAACTGGCGACCGGGGTGCTGGGTACGCCCGTGACCATCCGCGGTGATATCGCCTTTGCCCTGCTGCCGCAGCCCCGGCTGAGCTTTACCGATGTGCTGGTGGGGTCGCCCGAGGAGCCTGCAGCCACAGTCGACAGCGTCGAAGCCGAATTCTCGCTGATGGACTTTCTGCGCGACAATTACGATCTGACGCGATTGGTGCTGCGCGGCCCGGTCATTGATTTCAGCATTGATGAAAACGGGCTGTTCGGCAGCGGCGTCAACGTCAATACGGCCGGTGGCGGTGTTGCCCTTGGCCAAGCCAGCATTGTCGATGGCACGATCCGGCTGATGGACCGCCGGGCCGATCAGAACTTTGTCGCCGATGACGTTGACGGGGATCTGCGCCTGTCGAGCTTTTCGGGGCCGTACCAGTTCCAGGGTAGTGGGGTGTTTCGCAGCGAACGCTACACCTTCCGGCTCAATTCATCGCAGCTCGACGCAGCGGGACACTCGCGGCTTTCGGCCTTCGTGCAGCCCGATAGCGGGCGCTTTTCCTTTGCCAGCGAAGGGCTGCTGACGCCGGGCATCGCGCCGCGGTTTGACGGAGCGATGACCTATCGCGAAACCCCGGTGCTGGCCGACCGCGCCGACGATATTCGCGGCGATCTGGTGCTCGAAAGCAAGATGACGGCGTCCACGGACCGGGTCGTGCTGACCGGCTATACGCTGCAGCCCGATGAAAACCGTGCCGGAACGCGCCTGACTGGTGCGGCCAGTATTCAACTGGGCGCGCGGCAGAGTTTTGATGCGGTGGTCTCAGGCGGGGTGTTTTCATTGCCGCCGCGCGATGCCAAGGAAGACCCCGATACCAAGCCCTATGAAGCTGTGCGGCTGCTGGCCGAACTGCCAGCGCCGCTCATTCCGTCGATGCCTGGACGCATTGGCCTTGACCTGGCGGAGGTCGGATTGCGCGGCTTCGCGCTGCGCAATGTGCGTCTGGATGCGAGCACGGATGGCGAATTGTGGACGGTCGAGCAGTTTGTGGCGCAACTTCCCGGCGATACGGCCGTGCGGGCCAGTGGCGCGTTGCGGCGTGAAACCAGCTATCCCGCGTTTCGCGGGCAGTTCAGCATAAGCAGTGCGCGGCTTGATGGGCTGGCCCATCTCTGGCGCAAGCCGGGTGAAGATAATGCGCTGTTCAATCAGGCGGGCGTGCTGACAGGCAATGTGATGCTGACGGGCGATGCCTTGCGGGTCAGCGAAGGCCAGTTGACGCTCAATGCAGTGTCGCACGCGGTCGAGCTGCGGGTTGGCTTTGGCGAAGAAAAGCGGCTCGATGTGGTGGGGCATTTTGCCGGATTGGGCGTTCAGGGCAGCACGGTTCTGGGGGCTTTGTTGCCGGACGGAATGGCCGAGCCGGGCTTTGGCATCAGCTTTCCCGAGGGCAGTTTTTCACTGACGGCGCAGAAGGCGCGGGTGCTTGGTTATGACGGCAGGGCAATGGTCGCCGAGGGCCAGTGGGACGCGCGCTCGATCAGTTTTGCGCGGCTATCGGCGGACGATTGGGGCGGGCTGGGGCTGGATGTGACCGCCACTGCGGCGGGTAGTCTTGCCCAGCCAACGGTTTCCGGCTCGGGGCGGCTGGGCATTGCGCGTGCCGATGCCCCGGGTCTGGCTGGACTTTATGATCTTTTCTCGGTGCCTGCGGACTGGCGCGCCGCTCTGGCGGCGTCCGCGCCCTTGGAGGTGCTGATTGATCTTGAGGAAGGGGATCGCGACGGCGCCCAGATTCTGACGCTGGGGGGAACGTTGGGGGCTGCCGATCTTGACCTGCGCGCGGAACTGGAGGGCGGCCTTGTCGGGCTGCGCACTGCACCACTGCGGCTGACGGCGACGTTGGAAACCGACGATTCTGTCGCTCTGAGCGCTCAATTGGGGCTGGGTGATGCGCCTCTATTTGAAAATGACAACATGATGGTCAGCCTTGGGCTGGAAGGGTCGCCGAGCAATAGTCTCGACAGCCGCATCAATCTCAGTTCAGGCGATGAAGCCCTGGGTTTTGCGGGCTATCTTGTGGCGACCGATAGTGGCGAAGTGCAGGGCACCGGCACGCTTGACGTCACGCTGGCTGATGCGGGCGGTCTGGCGCGCATCATTGGCGCGCCGGGCCTGAGCTTGCCGCATGCACAGGCCAGCGCAGCGTTCCATTTTGAGGGTGGTCGATTGGTGCGGCTGGCCGAGATCGAAGGCCGCTCGGGCGATGTGGCTTTTTCCGGCGTGCTGTCGTTCGACCGGGCGCGAGACGCAGCCAATGTCACAGGCGCGGTGGCGATCGATACTGTTTCGGTTGAAGGGCTGGCAGCGACACTTTTTGGCCGGACCGGCATGATCGGTGCCAATGGTGGCTGGCCACAGGGTCCGATCGGTATTGGCGATCAGGCCCGGGCGACGCGCGGCACCATTGCGGTGACGGCCAATGGCCTGGCGGCAGGTGGTGTCGAGCGGTTGGGTGCCATGGGTTTTGATCTGGTGTGGGACGAAACCCGGGTGCGGCTGGCCCGGTTCGAAGCGGCAATTGGGGCGGGCACCGCCAAGCTGGATATTTCGGTATGCTGCGCCGGACCGCTGGCCGAAAAGACCGTGAGTGGGCGCCTTAGCCTGACCGACGCCGCGATCGAAGCGCTGGCGCCGCCCGCCGTGGCGCGGGCGCTGGCGGGGCGTGTTGCTGGTGGTGTGCAGTTCAACGGCACCGGCGCGAGCATTGCCGAGGTGATCGGCACCCTGGCGGGTGAAGGCAATTTCACGCTGGCCGATTTTGCTGTGACGCAATTGTCGCCCGCCGTCTTCGAGACCCTGGCCGGGCTCGATGACGTGCTCAACATGGATGGCGATGCGCTGCGTGCCATTATGGGCCTCGCGCTGGGGCAGGGGCGCTTTGTGGCTCCCAAGGCAGCAGGGGCTTTCAGCATTGCCGGCGGCGTGATGCGGCTGAACAATTTCATCGTTGATGGCGATGGCGCGCGTCTGGCGGGCGACCTCAATCTGGACACCGGCACGTTGGGGCTGGGCGGCGACTTTTCCCTGACCCCGGTAGGCTTTGACGCCGCTGACAGCCTGATTGTGCCCGATACGGCGCGGATTTTCACCCGCCTGGGCGGCACGCTGCTGGCACCAGAGACCCTGCTGGATCTCGATGAGATGGTGGCGGCCATTCAGGTGCGCGCCAATGAGCTGGAAGTGGACCGGCTCGAGGCCCTGCGTGCAGCGGATGCTGCGCGCCAGCGCGAAGCAGCCGAAGCGCGCAATGCGTTGATCGAAGCCCAGCGCCAGCGGGCTGCTGAGGAAGCGGCGCGTGTGGCAGCCGAAGAAGCAGCACGTCAGGCCGAGGAGGAAGCGGCGCAGCAGGCGATAGAGGCCGAAGCGTTGCGGCAGCAGCAGCAGGTGCAGCCGGTGCAACCGGCGCCGAGCGAGACCCAGATATTTGAGGGGCCGCTCAGCCTGGAGCTGCCGCCGGCCGTCAATCAGCGTAATAATTTCAGGGTCAATGAGCCGCTGTTCTAAGACTCACGACGTGGCATTGCCGACTTTTGCCTGATACCAGCGCAGCACGGCCAGCCGCGCCGCCGAGGACAGATTGTCCGTCTGCCGGTCGGCGTCGATGCTGCAGATCAGCGCGGTCATGGTCTGCCCGGATTCCGCCGCCATCTGCTCCAGCGCGGCCCAGAACTGGGGTTCCAGCGCTATCGAGGTGCGGTGGCCGGAGATGGACAGACTACGCTTGTCCATCGCTGGTAATCAGGGCTTTTTGCGGAATGCGTCGAGGCTGACGACTTTTTCGCCGGACTTCTCGCCATCGGCGTCTGTGGTCTCTTCGCCGTCGCCGGCTGCGGTCTCGACGGCCTTGTCATCGTCACCTTCGACTTCATCAGCGCCCGGTGCGGTCTGCGGATCGAACTGCAGGCCGAACTGCACGGATGGGTCAAAGAAGCCTTTGACCGCCGAGAACGGGATTACCAGGGTCTCTGGGATGCCATCAAAGGACAGGCCGACCTCAAAACCGGTCTCGGTGACCTTGAGGTCCCAATACTGGTTCTGGATAACGATGGTCATCTCCTTTTCGTACTGACCGAGCAGCTTTTCGCTCAGGCGCACACCCGGTGCGCGGGTCATGAAGGAGATGAAAAAATGATGCTCGCCTGGCAAGCCGGTCTTGGCGACTTCAGCCAGTACCTTGCGCACGACGCCGCGCAGGGCTTCCTGAGCGAGAATATCGTAGCGCATGTGGTCTTCGGCCATGGTCACCCTTCCGGTGCTGAGAGATAGAATCCCGAACGGCCCATATCAGCCCTACGTTCCATGAGATTTCAAGGATTAAAGGTACTGGGTGCCCAGCAATCGAAAAATGAAAGTGCAGGCTTCTGTTGCCAGGTGCCTGCGAACCCCGCCTGTCACCCGGCTAGGGGTGGAGGACTTAATTTCCCAATGCTAGCACTGCTTACGCAGCGAGAGCGACTGGAGCCTTATTGTTGTCATTTGCAACTATAAGTTTTAGACCGATAACGGCGGTACCCAACCGAGCAAAAGCACACCCTTTACACCCTCGTCGATCCTGTTTCGCCCCCATTGGCTGCCCGCCTGAACGGATAGATGGTGGAGGCGCCGGGTACTGCCCCCGGGTCCGAATGGTTTATTACGATGACAATTTATCGCCATAGCTCTTGCGAGCAGTTCCTATATAGGCCTGCTGCCGACCGGATGCAAATGGCGCTGGGTCACTTTTCTGTCGGATAGGCGTGTTCCAGACGCAAGCCGCGCGCTGTATTGGGCGCAAAGCCGGGCCAGTCCTGTTCGCCGAATGGCTCGGCGCTCTGGGTGACATCAAGATAGCGACGCTGGGACGGGTCGTCCCTGAGGTGAGTGTCGAGAAACGCCGTGGCGAAATGCTGGGCGATATTGTTCATGCGCTGCGTCGACCAAACGGCATCGGCGTAGTGGCCGAAGGGGCTATCGGGGACGGCGCCAGTCTGGCTCTCGATCGGTGCGGGCATTGGCGCGGCCGCATTGTGTCCGGCATTGTCAAAGGTGAGCAGATAACGCTCGGCGTTGACGGCAGACTGATAAAGAGTGCGCACGCCCGGATCATAACCCGACACCTGATCCAGACTGCCGGCCATGAACAGGGTCGGGATGGTGATGCCGGTCAGCCCCCGTGCGTCCCAGAAGCCGGCATTGAAGCCCCATGCACCAATGGCAATAATGGCCTTGAGGCGCGGATCGCGTTGCGCCTCATAGGCAGGCGTGCTCGCCTGCAGCGCCGCCAGATTGCCGCCAGCCGGGGCGAAGCCCAATTGGGTGCTGGCTTCGCTCACGCCTGCGCCGGCGCTGATCAGGGCGCCGTAGCCCCCCATGGAATAGCCAATGATCGCCGTGCGGTCGGGATCGACGATGGCGTTTAGAAAGCTGGCAGGATCGGCCGCCTCGTCGGCGATGGCATCGAGCACAAACAGCTGATCCGGTGAGCGGTGCATCAGCGTACTGGCAAAACCCAACTGGTTGTCATAGGTGCTCTCGAAGTGATCGATGGCTGCGACAACATAGCCTTTTGAGGCCAGATGCTCGCCGAAATGGCTGAGCAGGAAACGGTTACCGGGATAGCCGTGCGAGACAATGACCAATGGTGCGGCAGGCCGGCCCTGTAGCGGGGCAGCATCGCGCACCGCCTGTCCTTCCAGCGCTATGCGGGTAACACCGTCCACAAGTGGCACATCGGTATAGGTGGTGCCCGGTTGCTGGCCCTGCAGGTCTGCGGGGTACCAGATTTCAAGCACGAGGGGACGGTCGTAGAGCGGCGCGTCGCTGCCAGCGCCATTGAGCACATCCAGGCGATCCGGGCTGGTCACGGTCAAGGTACGCACGCCGACACTGTGGGGGCCGCGGAGGGCCAGTTCGGGGGCATCGGGAAGCACCGTATCGATGCGGTTGGCCTGTGCCATGACAACTCCACCCAGGGCACACCAAACCAGTGCCACGATCAAAACTCTCATCCTGTCCTCCCTAGACCGGCCATGCCGTTCGCGCCAGCCCACCGGACTTATCGTACTGGCATGACTGATTGTTGACGCGGTTGCAGCGCAGTCTGATGCGCGGGCCAAACTCGGTATAGAGTGCCCCGGCGCAATTCTTGGTGAGGCGGACATGGCGAATATGGGTACGGACCGGCTGGCCCGGGCAGCGGAGCGGTTTCTGGGCAAGGGTGAGACGGCGCTGGATGAGCGGGAGCGGCGCGTCCTGCAAACGGCGATCGGTCGCCGTGCGCTGTCGGAGGACACCAGCGAAGTATTCGACGAAGGCTCCAGTTTTGGCGAAAGACTGGCCGACGGGGTTGCCGCCTTTGGCGGATCCTGGACATTTCTGATCGGCTTCGGGCTGGCCATTTTTGGCTGGGTACTGGGCAATCTGCTGCTGCGGGGCGTAGCACCGGACCCATACCCGTTCATCTTTCTCAACCTGCTGCTGTCCATGCTGGCAGCGGTGCAGGCGCCGGTGATCATGATGAGCCAGAACCGACAGGCCTCCAAGGACCGGTTGGTGACCAGCCATGATTATGAGTGCAACCTCAAAGCGGAAATCGAGATCATGGGACTGCATGAAAAGGTCGACCGCATGCGCGACGACGATCTCAAGCAATTGCTGATCAAGCAGCAGGAACAGATCGATCTGTTGATGCGACTGGTTCAGGCGCGCGCGGGGGACGCGCAGGTGCCCGAATCGCCGTAATAGAAGAGCCATGCAGCCCTATCTCAAGCTACTCGCCCACATTCTCGAAAACGGGGCCGACAAGTCTGATCGGACCGGTACCGGTACGCGCAGCGTGTTCGGCTATCAGATGCGGTTTGATCTGGGGCAGGGGTTTCCGCTGCTCACCACCAAGAAACTGCACCTGAAGTCGATCATCTATGAGCTGCTGTGGTTCATTCGCGGCGAGACCAATGTGCGCTGGCTGCAGGAGCGTGGCGTCAAGATCTGGGACGAATGGGCCGATGAAAATGGCGATCTTGGCCCGGTCTATGGCTCGCAATGGCGCAGCTGGCCCGCGCCGGATGGTCGCAAGATTGACCAGCTCGCCCAGGTGGTTGACTCGATCCGCAATAATCCGAATTCGCGTCGGCATATCGTATCCGCCTGGAACCCGGCAGAGGTCGACAATATGGCGCTGCCGCCCTGCCATTGCCTGTTCCAGTTTTATGTCGCCAACGGCAAACTGAGCTGCCAGCTCTATCAGCGTTCGGCCGATACGTTTCTGGGTGTCCCGTTCAATATCGCCTCCTATGCGCTGCTGACCCATATGGTTGCGCAGGTGGCCGGGCTAGAGGTGGGCGATTTTGTGCATACCCTTGGCGATGCGCATCTTTATTCGAACCATTTCGAACAGGCGCAATCACAGCTGACGCGCGAACCACGGCCGCTGCCGACGCTGGTGATCAATCCCAATGTGACGCGGCTGGAAGACTTCGCGTTCGAGGATTTTGCCTTTGAAGGCTATGATCCGCATCCGCATATCAAAGCGCCCATCGCCGTCTAGACGCCTCGTGACCAAGGTCATGGCCTAGAGACCGGTTCTTGGTGCAAGTGTCTGATACATATCGATGTTTGGGAGGACGGTTATGCGATCATTGCGCGTTGTGGGGCTGCTGCTGGCGACGGTGCTGCCGGCATTGGGCAATGATACGTCGGCGGTGCTGACGACCGGCGGTCTGGAATTCGTGACCAACCCTGACATCGTGATGGCCAGTGAAGAGCTGTTCATTTCGGCTGACGAAATTCGGGTGGTCTATCAGTTCCGCAATGATGGGGCCAAAGACCAGAGCGTGCTGGTCGCGTTCCCGATGCCCGATATCGTGCCGTCGGTCTATTCGCCCGTTGCGTTCCCAACCGGGCCTGATGAAAATCTATTTGAATTCTCCACCACGCTGGACGGGCAGCCAGTCGAGGCCAGACTGCACGAATATGCCTATGCGCATGGTGTGGACCGTACCAAGCTATTGCGTCAGCTCGGCTTGCCACTGGTGCCGATCAGCGAAGCGGCCAGCGCGACGAGCGATGCACTGGATGAAGAAACACGGGCCACGCTGCTGCATTTCGGACTGTTGATGCCCGATGAATATGACGTCGGTGAGGGCATGAAAATGCACTACTGGCCAGCCTGGACCTACAAAGCAACCTATACGTGGGAGGCCGTGTTTCCAGCAGGCGAGACCGTGGAAGTCGTCCACACCTACACGCCCAGCGTTGGTGGCACTGTTGGGGTGAGCTTTTTGGGTGAAGCCTATGATGATTATGACCCGGCGCGGGAGTATACCGAGCGCTATTGCACGGATGAGGGTTTTCTCGGCGGGGTGCGCAAGACGCTGCGCGATCCCAATGATCCCTGGTCGGCGCCATTCACCGAAAGCTGGATTTCCTATATTCTGACCACCGGCAGCAATTGGGCCGGCAACGGCATTGAGCGGTTCCGGCTGGTCATCGATAAGGGTGATCCGAACAACCTTGTTTCCTTTTGCGGAGAGGGTGTCACCAAGATCGGGCCGACCACCTTCGAGATGGTCAAGGAGAATTTCTGGCCAGAGCAGGAACTTAACGTGCTCATTCTCAATCGCATGCCGGACAGCCAATGACCCTGACGATACGAACGGCCAAAGCCGATGACGCCGCTCAGATCGTGTCGTTCATCGATGCACTGGCGGCCTATGAAAAACTCAGCCACGAGGCCAAGGCAAGCGAGGCCGATATCGTCCGCGATCTGTTTGGTGCGGATCCCAAGGTGTTCTGCGAGATCGCCGAATGGGGTGGCAAGCCGGTAGGCTTTGCGCTGTGGTTCTATACCTATTCGACATTCCAGGGGCGACACGGCATCTGGCTGGAGGACCTCTATGTCGATCCCGAAATGCGCGGTAACGGCGTCGGCAAGGCATTGCTGCAGCATCTGGCACAGCGTTGCGTCGCTGAGAGTCTCGGGCGGTTTGAGTGGTGGGTACTGAACTGGAACACGCCTTCAATCGAGTTCTACAAAGCGCAGGGTGGTGTGATGCAGGATGAGTGGACCAAGGTGCGGGTCGAAGGTGCCGAACTCGCAAAGCTGGGTGCAAGATGAGCGTGCGTATCGCGATGATTGCAGCGGTTGCGGAAAATGGGGTGATCGGCAGCGACCAGACCATTCCCTGGCGCATTCCCTCCGATTTTGCCTGGTTCAAGCGCACCACGCTGGGCAAGCCGATGATCATGGGCCGCAAGCAATATGAAACGGTGGGCAAGCCGCTGCCGGGGCGGACCAATATCGTGGTCACGCGGCAGCAGGGGTACCAGCCTGATGGCGTGGAAGTGGTCGCAAACCTGGATGAAGCGCTCGATCTGGCGCGGCAAATCGTCAAGCGCGACGATGTTGACGAGATTATGATCATTGGCGGCGGCGAGATATATCGGCAGATGATGGAGCGGGCTGACCGGCTCTATATTTCCCAGATTGCGCTCGAACCAGCCGGAAACGTGGTGTTTCCGGAGATAGATCCGGCAGTGTGGGTTGTGGTGGACGAGCCCGAAGTAATGCCCAATCCCAAGGATGAAGCCAGCTACCGCGTCAAAGTGTACGAGCGGCGTTTACCCGCTGCGCATTGATCGCGCCGAGGCCTTACCTATATAAGGCTGCAATGAAACGACACAATATCCGAAAGGGACGCGATGCCGTGGGAGAATAACGGAGGCGGGGGTGGCCGCAATACTGGCGGCCCCTGGGGGCAGGCACCTGGTGGTGGCGGTGGCGGTGGTCCACGTCGGCCAGGCGGCGGTAATACGCCCAATCTCGAGGACATTCTCAATCGTGGCCGCGACCAGTTCAAGGGCGGTGTGCCCGGTGGTCGCTGGGCGTTGGTCGGTGGCGTGCTGGCGCTGGTGGCCTTTTGGGGCCTGAATTCGATCTATACGGTCGAAGAAGCCGAGGTCGGCGTGGAATTCCGGTTCGGGGCACCCAAACAGGAGCTGTCGACCGCTGGGTTGCATTTCCACCTTTGGCCGGTCGAAACGGTTGAGAAGGTCAATACCTCTCAGAACCAGACATCGATCGGTTCGGCTACTGGTGCGGGTGCCCGCGCCAATGCCGATGACGGGCTGATGCTTTCTGGTGACCAGAACATCGTGGACGTCCGCTTTGCCGTGCTGTGGTCTGTCGGTAATCCAATCGACTATCTGATCAATGTCCGTGATCCCGAAGAGATGGTGCGCAATGCCGCCGAAAGCGCGATGCGCGAGGTCGTTGGTCGCCGTCCGGCTCAGGACATTTTCCGTGACGACCGCGCCGGTGTTGCGATCGAAGTGCAAGACATCACTCAGGCTATTCTGGACTCCTACAGCATGGGTGTCAGCGTCAGTCAGATTTCGATCGAAAACGCCGCGCCGCCTGCTGAAGTGGCCGACGCCTTCAATGAAGTGCAGCGTGCCGAGCAGGATGAAGACCGCCTGCAGGAAGAAGCCCGTTCCTACGCCAACACCCTGCTGGGTGATGCACGTGGTCGTGCTGCCGCTCTTCGCGAAGATGCTGCCGCTTACACCAACCGCGTGGTGCAGGAAGCAACCGGTGAAGCCCAGCGCTTCAATGCCGTCTATGCTGAATACGTCAACGCGCCGGACGTGACGCGCAAGCGTCTGTTCCTTGAGACCATGGAACAGGTTCTGGGCGGTTCGGAAAAGGTGCTGATCGAGAACGGGGCCAATGGTTCGGGCGTCGTGCCCTACCTGCCGCTTCCCGAACTGCGCTCGGGCGCTACCAACACCAGCGCGACGGGGAACTAAGCCATGAGCAATCGTCTAATCATTATTGGCGCGGTTCTTGTTGCTGCGCTCTACGTCCTGTTCTCGTCGGTCTATGTGGTCAACGAGCGTGAGCAGGCCATCGTCATGCGCTTTGGCCAGATCACCGATGTGCGCAGTGAGCCGGGTCTGTATTTCAAGATTCCGACTGACATCGTGGATAGTGTTCAGGTCATCGAAGATCGCCTGCTCCGTCAGGATATCGCCGACATGACCGTGCAGGTTTCCGGTGGTGCGTTCTACGAAGTGGACGCGTTCCTGACCTATCGGATCACTGATCCGGTTCTGTTCCGTCAGCGCGCCCTTGGCCAGCTTTCGGTGGCCCAGGATCGTATCGCGACGCGGTTCGACGCTGCCCTTCGCCAGGTCTACGGTCTGCGCGAATTCAACGCGGCGCTTTCTGAGCAGCGGTCGCAGATGATGGCTGAGGCCCGTGACCTGATCCGACCAGAAATGGCCGGGCTCGGTATCGAAATCGTTGATGTGCGTATTCTGCGTACCGATCTTGCCGAGGAAGTCAGCGAGCGTACCTATGAGCGCATGCGTGCTGAACGTCTTGCCGAAGCGGCTCTGCTGCGGGCGCGTGGTCAGGAGCAGGCACAGAGCCTGCGGGCTATCGCGGATCGTCAGGCCGTGGAAATCGTGGCGGCTGCCACGCGTGATGCGGAAATCATCCGTGGTACGGGTGACGCCGAGCGCAACCGCATCTTTGCGGCGGCCTATGGTCAGGACGCGGAATTCTTCGAGTTCTACCGTTCGATGGAATCCTATCGGACTGCCCTGACCGGCACTGGCACCACAATGGTGCTGTCGCCTGACAGTGCGTTCTTCCGCTACTTTGGTTCGGACGGCGAAATTCCGGCTGCATCAACCAATCCGGCACGGCCAATCCAGCCGCTGGCGGCGCCGATCACCGCGCCAAATCCGGATGAGCCAGCCCTTGATGGTCTGGGCATTGAAGAGACCGTGGCCCCATCGATCACGCTCGACGATGGCTCGGAACTCTCGCCAACCGTTGGCACCGAGGTGCCGGCAGCGATTGAAGAAGCCCCCGCTCAGTAAGCGCGGATAGCGACCAGACATAGAAAAACCCGGCGCAGGTGACTGTGCCGGGTTTTTGTTTGGGCTTCCCTAGCCTTTGCTAGCGGACGATGTCCTCGTCGGTATAGCCCTGCAAATAGAGCAGGGCGGTCAGATCGCCGTGATCAATGCGGATGCCTGCCTCGGCGGCAACTGCGGGCTTGGCATGCAGGGCCACGCCAAAGCCGGCGATCCTGATCATGTCCAGATCGTTGGCGCCATCACCGACAGCGATAGTGCGGTCGAGCGGCACATTGCGCTCCTGGGACAGGGCGATCAGACGTTCGCGCTTGGTGGATTTATCGACAATGGGTTTGGTGACGGTGCCGGTCAGCCGGTCGCCGTCAAATTCGAGCACGTTGGCCACGGCCTCATCAAAGCCGATACGCTTGGCGAAGAAGTCGGCAAAGAAAGTGAAGCCTCCGGACACCAGGGCGGTATAGGCACCATAGGCCTTCATGGTCTGGATCAGGGCACGGCCGCCAGGGGCCAGGGTGATCTGTTCGCGGCGCACTTCCTCGATCACCTTACGCTCGAGCCCCTTGAGCAGAGCCACGCGGGTGTCCAGGGCGGCGGCGAAATCGAGTTCGCCGCGCATGGCGCGATCGGTGATTTCGGCGACCTGTTCCTTGAGCCCGAGTGCGGCGGCCAGTTCATCGATGCATTCCTCGTTGATCATGGTGGAGTCCATGTCAGCGATGAGCAACGGCTTGCGGCGCCCCTGGCTGGGCACCAGATTGGCGTCCACCTTGGCGTCACCAATGACCTGACGGGCCAGGGTCAGGGCGTCAGGCGACTTGGGATCGATGATTTCGCAGGCAATGGCGTGGTCGAGCCAGTTGAGTTCACCGCCGATTTCCTGCACCACTGCGGCGGCCAGAGCCGGGTCTAGTTCTGAATCGGTTGGATTGGCGATGAGGCATAATACTGGCATGAAATTTACTCTGGGAGGAAATGCGTGACGGGCCGCAGACGCGCCGTTCTGATAGCGGGTCCGACTGCCAGCGGCAAGTCGGCGCTGGCGCTTGCCATGGCGCAGGCGCAGGGCGGGGTGATCGTCAATGCCGATTCCATGCAGGTTTATGACACGCTGCGCGTGGTGACGGCGCGGCCGAGCGTCGATGATGAGGCGCAGGCCGACCATCGACTCTATGGCGTGGTGCCCGCGGCAACGCGGTTCTCGACCGGCCAATGGCTGACGGCGGTGGGTGCGGTGATCGCCGACAGTGGCGATGCCCCGCTGATTTTTGTCGGTGGCACGGGGCTGTATTTCGATGCCTTGCTCAATGGTTTTGCGGACATTCCCGAGGTTGCGCCGGAGATTACCGCGCAGGTGCAGGACGAGGTGACTGCGCTGGACGGTACCCAGCGGCTCGCCTTGTTGCGGCAGGAAGATCCCGAAGCCGCCGCACGGCTCAAGGTGGCTGATCCGCAGCGACTGATCCGTGCGCTGGCCGTCAAACGGGCCACTGGCCGGACATTGTCGAGTTTTCAGGACGACAAGCAGATGGGCGTGCTGGAGGGGTTCGATATCGAGCGCATGGTGCTTGATCCCGACCGCGATGTGTTGCGTCAACGGATCGCCAGGCGCTTTGCTGCCATGTTCACCGGCGGTGCCGTCGAAGAGGTCAAGGCCTTGCGGGCGCTTGATCTGGACCCCGGTCTGCCGGTGATGAAGGCCATTGGCGTGCGCGAGATCGGCGATTGGCTCGACGGCGCCAGCGAACCCGATGACGCCATTACGCTGGCGACGATTGCAACGCACCAATATGCCAAGCGTCAGCGGACCTGGTTCCGTAACCGGTTCGGCGACTGGCCCCGCCGGGCGCTGGTCTAGCCCAGCCCGGCCATCAGACCGAGCCGCTTACGCATGGCGAAGCGGGCGACCAGCACCACGGCAACAATGCCCAGTCCTGCAGCCAGTCCCAGCCAGATGCCGACGCCACGCCAATCAAGCACAAGCCCGAGCACATAGGCGATGGGCAGGCCAATGAACCAGTAGCCGATAATGGCCATGATCATGGGCACCTTGGTATCGCTGAGCCCGCGCAGGGCATGGGCGGCAACAACCTGGGCGCCATCGACGATCTGGAAGAAGCCGGCAACCACTAGAAAGGTGGCGGCAAGCCCCAGCGCATTGGCGTTGGCGGGCGAGCGTGGATCAAGGAACCACGACACGATCAGCGGCCCTGCCGTCAAAAACAGGATGCAGGTCAGAGTCATGAAACCTGTCCCCAGCGCAAAGGCGGTCCAGCCGGCCTTGCGTACGCCTTCGGCGTCCTTGCGGCCATAGGCGACGCCGACCCGCACTGTAGCCGCAGTGCCAAGCCCCAGTGGTACCATGAAGGCCATGGAAGCGCATTGCAGCGCGACGGCGTGCGCGGCAATCTCATCGGTTCCCAGCAGGCCCATCAGCAATGCGGCGGCGGTGAACAGGCCCACTTCGGACAATACGGTCAGACCAATCGGGGTGCCGATGCGGAAGATTTCGCGGAAGCGCGGCCAGTCTGGCTTCCAGAAACGGATCATGATGTTGAAGCGCTTGAAACGACGATGGCGCAGCACATAGGTCAGCATCAGGCCGAACATCAGCAGATTGGTCAGAACCGTCGCCACTGCAGAGCCCCGCAATTCGAGGCGCGGGAAGCCGAAATTGCCAAAGATCAGGGCATAATTGACGAGGGCATTGAACAGCACGCCACCGATGGTGATCAACAGGATGATGCGTGTGGAATCAAAGGCCGAAAGCAGCGAGCGCAGTGCAATAATTGCCAGCGCCGGGAACAGCATCCACACGCCGATCTGGATGTATTGTTCGGCCATCAGGGTGGTGTCAGGGTTCTGGCCCAATACTGCAAAGATGGGTTTGATCTGCCAGAGAATGGGCACGAGCAGGGCGGCGATCACGATGGACGCCCACATGCCCTGCCGCACGACACGGCGAACTGCCTTGATGTCGCGCGCGCCACGCGCCTGAGCGACCAGCGGCGCAACGGCGCCGACAATGCCCATCCCCCCCACAAGGAAGGGCATCAGGAAGGTGCTGGCGAGCGTGCCGGCGGCGAGGAATTCAGGGCCAAGCCAGCCGGTCATGATGACATCGGTTGTGGTCAAGGCGTTCTGGGCCAGTTGGGCAATGACCAGTGGCCAGGCAAGTGTGAAGGTTGCGCGCAGTTCCGCCGCCCAGGTCGAGGCCCGTGGCACGGCTGGGGGTGGTGCAATCGGCGTAACCGTAACTTGCTCAATCATAAAGAAATGTCCTACTCGCAATGCCTGCTCTAGCTCAAAGCCGGGGTGGGCGGAAGAGGCGGGGCCCACCGCCAGACGGGAGCCGAACGATGGATGCGAAGAACGAGACTGGTGTGCGTGTGTTGCTGATTACGGCAGGACTGATCGGGATGAGTGGCGTGATGGCGGCCGCTGCTGCCTCCCATGCCGGGGAGTCGCGCAATCTGGCGGCTATCGCCGCGATCTGCCTGTCGCATGGTCCGGCGCTTTTGGCTCTAGGTCTGCTGGGGCAGGGTCGTATTCTGCAGATTGCCGGCTGGTTGCTGGCGGGCGGTACACTGGTGTTTGCGGCGGATCTGGGCGTGCGTGAATGGATGGGGCATGGCGTGTTCCCCGGCGCAGCGCCCTTGGGCGGTATGGCAATGATCCTGGGCTGGATATGCATTAGCCTTGCCGGTGCACTGCGTATCCGGTTGGCATCTAAATAAAATCGGACTGGAACCATCCGCTGATCAGCGCATTATGGACTTCGAGATCTTCTGGAGGGTTCCATGCATAAAATTCTGATCCTAGCCGCTACCGTTCTTTCTCTCGCAGCTTGCACGACCACGCAGCAGGGTGCCGCTGTCGGCGCCGGTGCTGGTGCCGTTGTGGGTGCTGTTACGACAGGCAATGTTGTTGGTACGGCCGTTGGTGCCGGTATCGGTGGCGTGGTCGGCGCTGCAGCAGGCAATCTGCTCGGCAAGCGTCAGGGCTACGACAACCAGTGCGTGTACGAACGCGCCAATGGTACGCGCTACTATGACGTCTGCCCCAAGGGCTAAATCTAACGGCAGCATCGCCCCATGCTGCTGAGCGCCACACTGGCGCTTTGCACCCGGTCTTGGAGTAAATCCGGGGCCGGGTGTTTTTTGATCAGAGTGAAACGCCTTGAATTTATTGCAGATAGCCGCCATATTTTGGGTCTACGACACTGTCTCGCGCTATCTGATCGACCGGTTTCGGCCGGGAACTTGGCTATCTCCTGATCTGTGAATCGTTAGGCCGGGCCTGACTTTGGGTCCGTTTTCAACCCTTAGCCGCCCCACAGCGGCGACCACTTGTAAGGACTAAGTTCCATGGCTGCCATCACCGGTACCGTAAAATTCTTCAACACAACCAAGGGCTTCGGCTTCATTTCGCCTGAAAATGGCGAAAAAGACGCATTTGTCCACATTTCGGCTGTCCAGCGTTCGGGCCTGCAGGGCCTGTATGAAGGTGACAAGGTCACCTATGAGCTTGAGACCGGCCGTGACGGCAAAGAGTCGGCAACGAACCTGACCCTGCTCAGCTAATTTCGGCTGCAGTGATTTATGGAAGGGCCCTTCACGGGGCCCTTTTTTGTGGGCGCCTGGTGGCAGAAAGCTTTGCCTGCGATAGCGATGTGTTATGTGACGGGAAAAGGCTGCTCAGCCAAAAGGACGTCGATGTTCAAGAATTTCCTGCGCAATTGGAGCCCCAAGGTTGAAACGCCGGCCGAGTACCGTCAGGCGGGCGCCTTGCCCTATGCCCTGATCGATGGACGGCTGAGCGTTTTGCTGATCACCTCGCGCCGTAATGGCCGCTGGATATTTCCAAAGGGGGCGATCGAACTGAACATGTCGCCCAGCGAAAGTGCGGCCATGGAAGCACTCGAAGAAGCTGGGGTTGTCGGCAAGATCGAGGATACCCCGATCGGTAGCTATCGCACCGGATCGGATATCGACGGTTCGGCTCTGGTGGATGTCGAGATATATCCCATGCTGGTCGAGACCCAGCTCGATACCTGGAAAGAACAGGATCAGCGGCTTCGGCACTGGGCCGTGATGTCCGAGGCTCAGCGCCTGCTGGTTGATCCGGCCCTGCGCCGCATCGCCAAGTCGCTCGCCAGGCGGGTGGGCTGAGCCTAGCCGATCACCAGATTAAGGCCGAGAAATACCAGCGCGGCCAGCACGGCTGACGCCGGAACCGTAATCACCCAGGCTGCCGCGATGCTCAGCACATGCTGGCGTCGAACCAGACGCCGCCGGGCCTGCTGACGCTCCTTGGCCAGCGCATCTTCGGGCGTGGCATTGAGCATGGCTGGGTCGACGAAACGAGCCTGAGCGGGGACGGCATTGCCCTTCATTTCGCGCTGGGCGATATATTCGCGCAGGAAACCGACGCCGAAAATGGCGCCGACGGCGATATGGGTGGACGACACCGGCAGACCCAGAGCGGACGCAGCCAGCACGGTGCAGGCGGCTGACAGTGCCACGCAATAGGCGCGGATCTCGTTGAGCTTGGTGATCTGTTCGCCAACCTTGCGGATCAGGCGTGGTCCGAACAGGGCCAATCCCAGCGCAATACCCACCGCGCCGATAAACAGCACCCATAGCGGCAGGGCCAGACCGGCGGACTCCATGTGCCCGGTCTGGATCGTGGTGACGATGGCAGCGAAGGGCCCCACCGCGTTGGCGACGTCATTGGCGCCGTGAGCAAAGGAGAGCAGTGCAGCCGCCACGATCAAAGGTACGCGGAACAGCTTGGCGATATGCTTCTTGCGGTTCTCGATGGTCAGCGACTGGCGGCGCACCATCGGCATGGCGATGATCCAGCCCAAAGCCGCAAAGGACAGACCCAGCAGCATGACCAGTGGCAGGTCGGGTTTCCAGATGCGCTTGAGACCCTTGGTGGCCAGATACATGGCAAAGATGCCCGTCATCAGGGCCACAAGAATAGGCACCCAGACGCGCGCCGCCGAAATCATGTCGATGCGATTGGTGATGGTGACGCGGATAATGGTCAGCAGGATGGCCGCGAAGATGCCGCCCAGCATGGGGGAGATCACCCAGCTGGCCGCGATGGTACCAATGATGGGCCAGGCGATGAAACCGAAGCCTGCCGATGCCACGCCGGCGCCGACCACACCGCCGACTACCGCATGAGTGGTGGAAACGGGCGCACCAATAATAGTGGCCAGATTGACCCAGAGAGCGGAGGCGAGCAGAGCCGCCATCATCACCAGAACGAAGGTGTCGCCGTCGAGCTGTTCGCCGATCAGCAGGTCGCGGGCCACGGTGTTGACTACGTCGCCACCAGCAAGCAGGGCGCCGGCGGCTTCGAAAGTGCCGGCGATAATCAGGGCGCCCATCATGGTCAGCGCCTTGGAGCCAACGGCGGGGCCCATATTGTTGGCGACGTCATTGGCACCGACATTGAGCGCCATGTAGCCGGCGATCACCGCGGCGATGACCACAAGATAGCTGGTGGGACCGTCGGCAACCACAAAGCTGGCCCAGACGGCAGCCGCCAGCAGAAATACCAGAGCAATGCCCGGACCGGCCAAAGAGCGGGCAAGGTCGTGGGTGGCGACTTCGAGGCCGGAGACCCGCTTGAGGTCCTTGTCCAGCGCGGGCTTTGCCATTGTCACATATCCGTCACATGAAGCGTTTGGTGGGCAATACCATTGTCAGCGCAAATGGCTACCCCTCTTGTTGCACGCTACCCCAGTTGATTGCGCCGGTGGTGGCGATATCTGCCGCGGTCACAGAAAATCGCACTGCTGGACGCTCTGAACCCTCGAGGTCTTGACAGCTTTGCGGCAATGCTCCTATCAATGCGACCATAATTTTATATGGAGAGGTCCCGTGCGGGCACTCATTCTCGTAGTACGCAGGCGCATCGGCAACGTGGGATAAGATCCCGCGCGATAGCTGGTGCGCCGAAAACAGGTCCCGAACGGGGCCTTTTTTATTGCCCGGTTTTCGCCAACTACGAGACTGGGTCAGGACAATGGACTGAAGGAAGGGACAAGAATTATGGCCGAAAGAATGACCGGCGCGGAAATGGTAATCCAGGCGCTGTGCGATCAGGGGGTCGAACATATCTTCGGTTATCCGGGCGGCGCTGCTTTGCCGATCTATGATGCCATGTTCCAGCAGGACACTATCCAGCACATCCTGGTGCGCCATGAGCAGGGTGCTACCCACATGGCTGAAGGCTATGCGCGTTCCACCGGCAAGCCCGGCGTTGTGCTGGTGACCTCGGGTCCCGGCGCAACCAATGCGGTGACCGGGCTGACCGATGCGCTGATGGATTCCATTCCCATGGTCTGCATCACGGCACAGGTGCCCACCACGCTGATCGGCACCGACGCCTTTCAGGAGTGCGACACGGTCGGCATCACCCGCAGCTGCACCAAGTATAATTATCTGGTCAAACGCATCGAAGACCTGCCGCGCATCATGCACGAGGCTTTCCTGATCGCCTCGACCGGCCGGCCCGGTCCGGTGGTGATCGACATCCCCAAGGATGTGCAGTTTGCCATGGGCGACTACTACAAGCCCGATCTTGAGACACTGCGCCATCAGAGCTACCGCCCGCAGGTGGATGGCGACGCGGCTGCAATCGAAGCCGCTGTGGACCTGATGCTCAAGGCCGAACGCCCGATCTTTTATACTGGCGGTGGCGTGATCAATGCTGGTCCAGAGGCCTCCGCGCATCTGCGCGAGCTGGCCGAGTTGACCGGCTTCCCGGTGACCTCGACGTTGATGGGTCTGGGCGCCTTTCCTGCCTCCAATCCGCAATGGATGGGCATGCTGGGCATGCACGGCACCTACGAGGCCAATCTGGCGATGCATGATTGCGACGTCATGATCAATATCGGCGCGCGGTTTGACGACCGCATCACCGGCCGCATTGACGCGTTCTCGCCCAATAGCGCCAAGATCCATGTCGATATCGACCCCTCATCAATCAACAAGGTGGTGCGCGTCGATGTGCCGATCATCGGCGATTGCGAACGCGTTCTGTCCGAGATGGTGCGGGTGTGGCGCAGCAAGACCAATCAGCCGCGTACCGAGGCGATTGCCCCATGGTGGAAGCAGATCGAAGCGTGGCGTGCGGTCAATTCGCTGGGCTACAAGAACTCCGACACGGTGATCAAGCCGCAATACGCCATTGAGCGCCTTTATGAGGCCAGCAAGAAGCAGGGCAAGGAGGTGTTCATCACCACCGAGGTGGGGCAGCACCAGATGTGGGCAGCGCAGCACTTCCACTTCGACAAGCCGAACCACTGGATGACCTCTGGTGGTCTGGGCACGATGGGCTATGGCCTGCCAGCCGCGGTCGGCGTGCAGGTGGCGCATCCTGATGCACTGGTGATCGACATTGCCGGCGAAGCCAGCGTGCAGATGACCATGCAGGAGATTTCGACGGCGGTGCAGTATCGCCTGCCGATCAAGATCTTCATCCTCAACAATGAGCGCATGGGCATGGTTCGCCAGTGGCAGGACCTGCTGCATGGTTCGCGCTATGCGCACTCCTATTCGGAATCGTTGCCCGATTTCGTCAAGCTTGCCGAGGCCTATGGCGGCAAGGGCATTCGCTGCGAGAACCCTGCCGAGCTCGACGCGGCGATTGCCGAAATGTTCGACTATGACGGCCCGGTGCTGTTCGACGTGATCGTGGAGAAGGACGAGAACTGCCTGCCCATGATCCCTTCGGGCAAGCCGCATAATGAGATCATCCTGCCCGATACGGCCAATATCGGGTCCATCATCGACGAGAAGGGACGGCAGCTCGTCTAGGGCGCTGCAGAGGAGAACAATCATGAACGCACATTTGCAGCCCACCGGCTCCGCCTATTTCCTGACCAGCGAAACCCAGGAAATCGAACGCCACACGCTCTCCGTGCTGGTCGACAATGAGCCGGGCATTCTCGCCCGGGTCGTCGGTCTGTTTTCGGCGCGTGGCTACAATATCGAAAGCCTGACCGTCAGTGAGACCGAACACGGCCGGCGACTTAGTCGCATCACCGTTGTTGTCATCGCCACGCCCAAGACGCTGATCCAGATCAAGCTGCAGCTTGAGCGGCTGGTGCCGGTCCACAAGGTGCACGATCTGACGGCTGAAGGCGCATCGCTGGAGCGTGAACTGGCGCTGATCAAGGTTGCCGGTTCGGGCGATCACCGCGCCGAGACGTTGCGGCTGGCCGATGCCTTCCGCGCGCAGATCGTTGATGCCTCGGTGGAGAGCTTTGTGTTCGAAGTGACGGGCAAGCCGGCCAAGATCGACAGCTTCATCGCACTGATGCAGCCTCTGGGGCTGGTCGAAGTCGTCCGCACCGGCCTGGCCGCAATCTCGCGCGGGCCGCAGAGCATGTAAGACTGCGCCGGATACAAACTCAGCGCGAGGCGGCGAAATCTGCCTGCGCTGTTGCTGTGCCGAGCGGTGGTGCGGTGCTTGTCGCGACGCCCTGACATCTTCGGTAGGGCAGGGTGGCGCCATATGAATGCCTGATGGGTCTCATCACAAATGCCGGTTGGGCGCGTCGGCGCCAATGGTGTAGTGATTCACCGACTTCAGTTCTGGTGCGCTCATGACCCTGCTTTCCGTCAATCTCAACGCCGTCGCGCAATTGCGCAATCGTCGCGATCTGCCCTGGCCCAGTGTGGTCGGCATTGCGCGCGTGGTGCTTGATGCGGGTGCCAGCGGCATCACCATTCATCCACGCCCTGATGAGCGCCATATCCGGCGCACCGATGTATTCGAACTGGCCGACATGTTGCGCGCGGAATACCCCGAGGCCGAGTTCAACATTGAGGGCTATCCCAGCCCCGATTTCATCGCAATGATACAGCAGGTCAACCCGCAGCAGGTCACGCTGGTGCCCGACAGTCCCGAGCAGGCGACCTCGGATCATGGCTGGGACTTTCATGGCAAGGGCAATTACCTGACCTCGATGGTGCAGCAGATCAAGGCGCCGGGGCGGCGGGTTTCGCTGTTTTGTGATCCCGAAGCGGGGATTGACGGGGTGACAGCGGCCAAGGCCACGGGTGCTGATCGGATCGAGCTCTACACCGGCCCGTATGGCGGCTGTTACGCTGACCCTGACAAGGCCGAGTACGAACTGGCCGCACTCTCGGAGACGGCGCGGGCCGCCCATGCGGCAGGAATGGGCGTCAATGCAGGCCACGATCTGACACTGGCCAATCTGCCGGCATTTCAGGCCGCGGTGCATGGTGTGGACGAAGTTTCGATCGGGCATGGGCTGACGGCCGACGCCTTGCTGATGGGCTTTGGTCCTGCGGTCAAAGCCTATTGCGCCGTACTGGACGACTGAGTCGGCGGTCTTGCTGGGCTGGATGCGCTCAGGATTGTAACGTCTTTGGCGAACAGTGCGTCGCCAGAGTCTCGCTATTGCCACGCTGACCGGTCGTTCCAGCGGCTCAATGGGCAATAAACCCATGTTTTCTTATACTTACATGTGTGTGCCCTGGGCAGTTCGCTGTCCCTGAGCGACAGTGCCGTACCTCCTTGTGAGTCATCGTAATAGGCACATATATCGCCTCAGTTACGATTTGTTACCAAGGAGGACGCCATGTCCGATCTCAAGATTGCCGTTATCATTTCCTCCACCCGCGATAGCCGGTTTGGCGAAAAGCCAGCGCAGTGGATCCTCGACAAGGCCAACGCATTTGACGGCATCACTGCCGAACTGGTCGACCTGAAGTCCTTTGACTTGCCGTTCTTCAACGAAATGGCTTCCAATTTGTGGATGCCTTCGAGCGACCCGAAGGCCGTTGCCTGGCAGAACAAGATTGGTGAATTTGACGGCTATATCTTCGTCGTCGCTGAATATAACCGCTCGATCACCGGCGCTCTGAAGAATGCGCTCGATCAGGCTTACGTCGAGTGGAACAACAAGCCATTTGGCATGGTTGCCTATGGTTCGGTCGGTGGCACTCGTGCTGCTGAACACCTGCGCGGTATTGGCGTGGAGTTGCAGATGGTGTCGACCCGTTCGGCCGTTCATATCGGTGGTTCGGACTTCTTTGCGGTGCACCCATTGGGCCAGCAGAACAAGGAAATCTCCGAGATCGAGGGCTCGATCGGTGGCGCTGCCGCCGACATGCTCAAGCAGATCGTTTGGTGGGGCAATGCGACCAAGTCGGCTCGCGAAGCCGACGCCGCTGCCGCGCAGGCGGCCGAATAAAGCTTACCTGGACCTCCAAGTCTGGTTTACCTGCAAGGGCTGCTCCATACGGAGCGGCCCGTGTTGGTTTGAACCATTGTTGTGACAGGGTGTTGTGTGTGACTGTGGCCGGGTGTATAGCCGCCCCGCCTTTGATCAAGAGAGCACAGGGTTCATGACGCAGACGAATTCGGCCGACGACAATGTCGGCGTCGATGCGAGCGACCACAATAGCCACTCACATTCCGACAAAGACCTACCCTTGCTCGTGCTGGGCGCGATCGGTGTCGTGTATGGCGATATTGGTACAAGCCCGATCTATGCATTCCGCCAGGCGATGACAGTGCGGCCGGGGGCGGCCGAGACCAGCACGGAAATTCTGGGGCTGCTGTCTCTGATCGTGTGGGCGCTGACCCTGACGGTCGCGGTCAAGTACGTGTTCTTCGTGACGCGCGCTGACAATAACGGCGAAGGCGGCACGCTTTCGCTGATGGCGCTGGCGCGCAAGACCTTCACCAATCCGCCAATCTGGATCACGGTGCTGGGTGTACTGGGCGCAGCCATGTTTTTTGGCGACGCCATCATTACGCCCGCCATCTCTGTGCTCTCGGCTGTCGAGGGCGTGCAACTGGTGCAGCCGGGCATGGCGCGCTGGGTGGTGCCGATCACGCTGGTGATCATTCTGGGCGTGTTCTTCGTGCAAAGATTTGGCACGGCCAAGGTATCGATCATCTTTGGCCCCATCACGGCGGTCTGGTTCCTCGTGCTGGGCTTTTCGGGCCTAGTGCATATCATCGATTATCCGGCTGTGCTGTGGGCAATCAATCCGCTGCTGGGCCTGGAGTTTATCTACACCCACTATGCGATTGCCTTTGTGGTGTTCGGCGCCATTTTCCTGGCGGTGACCGGCGCTGAAGCGCTATATGTCGATCTGGGCCATTTTGGTCGCAAGCCGATTGTCATGGCCTGGTTCGGTCTGGTCTTCCCATGCCTGTTGCTGAACTATTTCGGGCAGGGGGCATTCGTGCTCGAAGTGGGCGTCCACAATGTGGAGAGTCCATTTTTTGAAATGCAGCCGGACTGGGCATTGCTGCCCTTCGTTGGTCTGGCGACGATGGCTACCATCATTGCCAGCCAGGCCGTGATTTCAGGCACGTTCAGCCTGGCGCAGCAGGCTATTGCGCTGAACATGTTGCCCCGCATGCAGGTGCTGCACACATCCGAGACCCAGAGTGGTCAGGTTTATATGCCCCAGATCAACACCATGCTGCTGATTGGCGTGCTCATCCTGGTGGTCGCCTTTGGTAGCTCCGAAGCACTGTCGAACGCCTATGGCATCGCCGTGTCGGGGGTGATGATGGTCACCCTGGCGCTGCTAGTGGTGGTGATGTGGCGCAACTGGAAATGGCACCCCGCGGCTGTCATCGCCTTTGGTCTGGTGTTTGCCGTCGTGGATGGTGCGTTCTTTACTGCCAATGCGGCCAAGCTGTTCCAGGGGGGCTGGGTTCCGGCCGCTGTGGCGGCCGTGGTTGCACTGGTGATGTGGAGCTGGATGGTAGGTCGCCATCGTCTGGCTGAAAAGACCCGTCGCGATGAGGTGCCGCTGGAGTTCCTGGTGGAAAACCTCGCCAAGAAACAGCCAACTCTGGTGCCCGGTACCGCTGTGTTCCTGACCAGCGATATCGAAGGGGCACCAACGGCGCTGCTGCATAGCCTCAAGCACTACAAGGTGCTGCACGAGCAGAACGTGATCCTGACTGTACGCACCTCCGCTTCGCCGCGCGTTGCCGATGACGAGAAGGTCACCATCGACGCCTATAACGAGCTGTTCAGCCGCGTGGTGGTGACGTTTGGCTATATGGAAACGCCGAATATTCCGACGGCACTGGCGCTTGGCCGCAAGCTGGGCTGGAAGTTCGACATCATGTCGACATCGTTCTTCCTGTCACGGCGTTCGCTCAAGCCCGGTCCGAAGCCCGGCAACCCGTTGCGCTTCTGGCAGGATCGACTGTTCACCCGACTGGCGCGCAATGCCAGTGACGCAACGGAGTATTTCCATATTCCGACGGGGCGAGTGGTGGAGATCGGTACCCAGGTGGTGCTGTAGCCCCTGCGGGCTACTTCTCCATATCGGGGCAGACATAGGGCACGTCTGCAGTGATGAAGCGCTGCTCCGTCACGTCGTTACCCAGCTTGAGGCTGAGCACCAGTTCGGACTCGGTCAGGCTGGCGATATCGGCATTGATGGTCATGCCGTCTTCGTTCCAGCTGATGGCGCTGTCCGAGACCTGTTGCCAGGTCGACAGCCGATAGGTTTCCCAGCAGCTATCGCTGACCAAGGTGCCATCGGCGAGAAATATCTGCATCGGGCCGGGCAGGGAAGGATCTGCGTCCGAGCGTACCCATACCTTGTTGAGTAGAGGATTGCCCCGGTCGCCGTCGTCGTCGGCGGCATCCTCGGTATCTTGCGCGTCCTGCGCGATCGCGGGGACGGTTACGCAGGTGCCAACGCCCCATACGCTGAGCAGAGCTATGATTGCGGCCTTGGTATCCATTGCGCATTCTCCCTTTATGCCTCAACCAGTTGGTGACTGATTGGGTGCCCGACAAGGGTGGCGATGCAAAACGGCAAGATTGCGTTGCCGATTTGACGCTTTGGCGGTTTTGCCGGGGCGGTTAGGAAAAATGCCCCACCGATTGGTCGATGGGGCATGGGTAGGACTGATCAGATCAGGCTTTGGCGAAGCTGCGCAGGCCTAGCGAGCGGTCGCGGTCGCGCACCCGATTGGCTTGCTTGGGCCACAGATCATAGTCATCAGCACCCAGATGATGGTTGGCATGCAATGGCCAGTTGGGGTCATCCAGGGCGCCCCGGGCCAGTGCGATATAGTCAGCCTCGCCGTTAGCAATGATGGCTTCGGCCTCATCGAAGTCGCCGAGCAGGCCCACAGCCATGGTTGGAATGTCGGCGCCATCTCGGACAGCCTGGGCGAAGGGAACCTGATATTTCGGGCCGAGTTGGATCTTGGCTCCGTCAAAGCCACCACTGGAGCAGTCGATGGCATCGACGCCGCGTGCCTTGAGTTCACGGGACAGCACAACACTGTCCTCGACCTGCCAGCCATCGGCATGCCAGTCGCTGACTGACAGGCGGACCAGCAAGGGCTTTTCAGCGGGCCAGACGGCGCGCACGGCCTCGGTGACCTCCAGCAGCAGGCGCATGCGGTTCTCGCGGCTGCCGCCATAGTTGTCGGTACGCTTATTGGCGAGCGGGGAGAGGAACTGATCCAGCAGATAGCCATGGGCGGCATGGATTTCGACGGTGTCGAAACCAGCCGCGTCGGCGCGCCTGGCAGCAGCGACGAAGGCGGCGATCAACTCCTTGATGCCATCGGCATCGAGCGCCGTCGGTGTCTGGAACTCAGGATTGTCGGGGGCGTGGGAGAGGGCGCTGGGTGCAACAGGAGTCCAGTGCTCAAAGCCGAACTCGGCCTTTTCCGCCTCGGTTTCATCAAAGCCGCGTCGCCAGGCGATCGGGGTGGAGGCCTTGCGCCCTGCATGGGCCAGCTGAATGCCGGCGGCAGCGCCCTGGCTGTGCAGGAAGTCGACAATGCGGGCCAGGGGCGCGATCTGTTCGTCTTTCCAAATGCCCAGATCGCCATAGGAAATACGTCCCTGTGCAGTGACGCCCGAAGCTTCCAGAATCACCAGTCCGAAGCCGCCCATGGCAAATCGGCCCAAATGGGCAAAATGCCAGTCATTGGCCATGCCGTCCTTGGCCGAATACTGGCACATGGGGGCGACGACGGTACGATTGCGCAGCGTGAGGCCGCGCAGTGTGGCTGGGGAGAAAAGTGCTGACATGAAAGGCTCTATTGCTTGAGGCCGGGAGGATGGCTCCCACAAGATGGACATTCGCGCCTCCATCGGCAAGTGCCGATGATAGAACGGATCGTCAATACAGCCGTAAAAATCAGAAGGCATTGCTCCCGCGGGGGACAGGAGCTGCCGCCGCCAGTACTGGCGACGGCAGGATGCGGCATACGGCTGTTTAATCCATCAGCGCGACGGCGTCGGCGCCAGCAGCGAGGCGCATCGGGCAGTCGGGATCAGTAGCCGCACGCCATACCGCCTGGGCAACGTCGGCTGATTGCGTCCTGGGCGCGTCCGATTGCTGCATCTGGGCAATGATTGCTTGCGCAAAGCCGGCATAGGCTTGCGGGAAGCCGCCCTGCTCCTGCATGCGCGCCATCGCGGTCTTGCCGAAATTGGTGCCCGGGGCGGCGCCGGGCAGCACGATCCGGACCTTGATGTTGAACGGTTCGAGTTCCAGCGCCAAGCATTCGGTGAAGGCGTTCACCGCGGCCTTGCTGGCGGTGTAGGCGGCGAGCAAGGGTAAGGGCTTGAGGGTGACGCTGGAGGTGACGTTGATGATCATTCCGGCCTGACGCGCCCTGAACTGCGGTAATACGGCCTGCGTCACGCGCATGGTCCCCAGCGTGTTGGTTTCGAACATGTCGCGCGCGGTGTCGATCGGGGTGCCCTCAAGCGCATTGAGAAAGCCGATGCCCGCATTGTTGACGAGCAGGTCGATGGGGCCGGCATCGCTCAGTGCCTTGAGCACGCTTTGATCACTGGTGACATCAAGCGGTAAAATGCGCAGGTGATCCGATGCCGGCAGCAGATCTGACTGAGGCGTGCGCATGGTGGCGATGACGTTCCAGTTGCGTTCCAGAAAATATCTGGCGATGTCGAGCCCGAAGCCTGACGAGCAACCGGTAATGAGTACGGTCTGCATGGGAAGTACCTTTCACTGTCTGATGACAGAGATGTGGACGACCGCCGCTGGACTTTCTATCATGTGAAGTCTGGGTTCTGTTAGAGATAGTCCGAAATGACCGATCCGTTTGCCGAAGTGGTGGCGCTGCTGCAGCCCACTCTGCCGTTTTCCAAAGCGACCAGTGGCGCGGGCGTCTGGCGGGTGGATGGTAGTGGGGGTGGGCAGCCGCTGTTTTGCGTCATCCTTGAAGGCGGCGCCCGGTTGTCCCTGCCGGGACAAGATGACCGCGATCTGGGCGAGAGTGATTTCTTCCTGATCCCGGCCACCCATCAGTTTACCCTGGCCAGCCTTGAGAAGGATGGAGACTATGATGCGTTTGCGGTCACGCAACTGGCAGGCGAAACGCGGCACGGCGATCCCGATGGGGCGCCCAACATGCGGGCGCTGGTGGGACGTCTGGCGTTCGGATCGCCCGATGCGGCGTTGCTGATGGCGCTCCTGCCGGAGTTGGTCCATGTCCGCGGGCAAAAGCGACTGGCCACCATTGTCCAGTTGATCCGGGGCGAAGCGCTGGATGATCGACCAGCGCGCGAGATGATCCTGGAGCGGTTGCTGCAGGTGCTATTGATCGAGGCCTTGCGCTCGGCATCTGACACCGCGGCCTCGCCGGGCCTGCTGCGCGGGATGGCCGATGCGCGGCTGGCCGTCGCGCTGCGCCGCATGCATGAACGCACCGAACGGGACTGGACGGTGGAGCAGCTGGCAAACGAGGCGGCGTTGTCGCGCTCGGTGTTCTTCGAGCGGTTCCGCAAAGCGGTGGGTCTGTCGCCGATGGCGTATCTGATTGCCTGGCGCATGGCGCTGGCGAAAAGCCTGTTACGGCGCCATGAAGGGGGAATCAAGGAGATTGCCGAGCGGGTGGGCTATGCGTCGGCCAGCGCATTCAGTGTCGCCTTTACCCGCTTCGTGGGCATGCCTCCGACGCATTATGCCCGCGCCAACGGCGCATCGATTGATGTGCCCACCGGAACCTGAGGGCGTTGGCGCTGCCCTGGGGATGAATGCACGGACGTCGGAACATTTCACTTGCATAGAACCGTACCGTACGGTACGCATCGAACGAAATTGGCCGAAACCGTTCGGCTGTGATGCGAGGAACTGGCTGTGCCCGTGACCATCAAGGTCAACGAAGAGATTTTCACCCCCCGACAGCAGGCTGTGCTGACGGCGGCGCTGGATCTGCTCGTGGAGAACGGGGACGGGCTGACCATGACCGCAGTAGCGCGGCGCGCCTCATGCTCCAAGGAAACGCTCTACAAGTGGTTTGGGGATCGTGATGGGCTGCTCACGGCAACCGTGCAATGGCAGGCCGCCAAAGTGCGCATGCCGCAGGTGGACCGCACGGGTCTGAATGCCAAGGTGCTGCGCGCCAGCATTGAGCAATTTGCCCGTGACCTGTTGACGGTGATCACCGGTGAGGTGTCCATTACGCTCAACCGCACGGCTGTGACCCATGCGGCACAAGAAAAAGACCGTCTGGGCAATATCGTGCTGGAGAATGGGCCCATGGCCATTCGCCGCCGGCTCAAACCCATTCTCGAGGCTGGTCGCGATGCGCGCCTGTTGCGCTTCACCAGCAGCGAAGACGCCTATCGTACATTTTTCGGCCTCGTTGTCCGCGATGTGCAGATCCGGCTGTTGCTTGGCGATAACTCGCTGACCCAGGCCAATGTCGAAGCCAATATCGACGTGGATGTAAAATCCGCGACCGACCAGTTCTTTGCCCTGTACGGGGCAAAAGCCAATAACGCATAACACCGCTTTTCAAGGGAGCAACCCATGCGCGTCTATTACGATCGTGATGCCGATCTCAACATCATCAAATCCCGCAAAGTCGCGATTGTCGGCTATGGCAGCCAGGGCCATGCCCATGTGCTGAACCTGCGTGACTCGGGCATCACCGATGTGGTCGTCGCCCTGCGTCCCGGTTCCCCCTCGGCCAAGAAGGCTGAAGGCGAGGGCCTCAAGGTGATGAGCGTTGCCGACGCTTCCAAGTGGGCTGACGTGATCATGATGCTGGTGCCGGACGAGCTGCAGGCCGACATCTACAAAGAGCACATCGAGCCAAACATCCGTGACGGCGCTGCGCTGGCATTCGCCCACGGTCTGAACGTGCACTTCAACCTGATCGAGCCAAAAGCCACTGTTGACGTGATCATGATCGCGCCAAAGGGTCCAGGGCATACCGTGCGCGGCGAATACCAGAAGGGTGGCGGCGTGCCATGCCTGATCGCTGTGCATCAGGACGCTTCGGGCAACGCCCATGACATCGCACTGGCCTATGCCTCGGGTGTTGGCGGCGGCCGTTCGGGCGTCATCGAAACCAATTTCCGCGAAGAGTGCGAAACCGATCTGTTCGGTGAACAGGCTGTGCTGTGCGGTGGCGTGGTTGAACTGATCCGTGCTGGCTTCGAAACGCTGGTGGAAGCCGGCTATGCGCCAGAAATGGCCTATTTCGAGTGCCTGCATGAAGTGAAGCTGATCGTCGACCTGATCTATCAGGGCGGCATCGCCAACATGAACTACTCGATCTCCAACACCGCTGAGTGGGGCGAGTATGTGACCGGCCCACGCATCATCACTGCCGAGACCAAGGCCGAGATGAAGCGCGTGCTGCACGACATTCAGTCGGGCAAGTTCACCTCCGAGTGGATGCAGGAAATTAAGGCTGGTGGTTCGCGCTTCAAGGCGACCCGTCGCCTGCACGACGAGCACCAGATCGAGGAAGTCGGCAGCAAGTTGCGCGACATGATGCCCTGGATCAAGGCCGGCGCACTGGTCGACAAGGAAAAGAACTAAGTCGTTATCGACTGGCTGTTTTTGCAGGGGTCCTTCGGGGCCCCTGTTTTTTTGACAGATTGGGCAGTGTGCGGCAGCCCGGACTTCTGATGGTCGCCAAACTGGGCTAAAAGCCCCTGGGACCTAGAAATAGTCGAGTCGAGGAGGGTGCGATGAGCTTGCCGGAATTTCCAGTTGAGGGTGGCTGCCAGTGTGGGGCGGTGCGCTATCGGCTCAAGGCCAGCCCGATGTCGGTCTATAACTGCCACTGCAAGGACTGCCAGCGCTTTTCGGGTGCGGCATGGTCGATGTCGGTGACCACCAGTCGCGACAATGTCGAGCAGCTTAGCGGCACGCTTGCGACTTACGAAAAGCCATCGCAAAGCGGTCGGATCATTTCAATGCAGTTCTGCGCCCATTGCCACGGCTGGTTGTGGAATTTGCCGCAATCCGCGCCGGGCATGATGGTGTTGCGTGCCGGCTCTCTGGACGATCTCGACTGGGCCCAGCCGGTGGGCAATATCTGGACAGACAGCAAGGCGGCATGGGTCAAGCTTGACCCGGACCTGGTCAATATGCCGGGGCAGCCCAGCGATCGCGAACCGCTCAACAAAGCCTGGACCGAACTGACTGGCAAGGATCACTGAACATGACTGTCCAAGACGATATTGCGTTGGTCAAACAGCAGGAACGGGAACTGGTTCTGCCCCAGTTTGATGAGGACGTGGCCTTTGCACTGGGGTCCGCCCTGCGCGAGCGGGCGCTGGCGGACAGCCTTGGCATCGTGATCGATGTGCGCAGCTGGGACCGGCAGATGTTCTTTGCAGCGACGGCCGGCACCAGTGCTGACAATGCCGAATGGGTGCGGCGCAAGATCAACACCGTGCGGCGGTTCCATAAGGCCAGCTATCGCATGGTGCTTGAAAGGGGCGAGGTGCCGTTCTCGCCTCAGTCGGGTGCCGATCCGGCAGACTTCGTCATCGCCGGCGGCGGTTTTCCCATTCGGGTGCTCAATGCCGGCATCATCGGTTGCGTGACAGTTTCGGGGCTGCCCGGACGGCAGGATCATGGCGTGGTCGTGGACATGCTGTGTGACCATCTGGGCAAGAGCCGCGACACCTACCGATTGGCTGCTGAATAGGACGACAGTGATGAAGCTGGATTATCTGCTGCTGGATGTCTTTACCAACAGCCCACTCAAGGGCAATCAGCTGGCCGTGGTCACCAAGGGTGACGGCCTGCTGGATGGCGAGATGCAGGCGATCGCCCGCGAGTTCAACCTTAGCGAGACCGTGTTCGTGCTCAAGCCCAAGGGCGAGCGCAACACAGCCGCGATCCGCATTTTCACACCTCATGAGGAACTGCCGTTTGCAGGTCACCCCACCATTGGCAGCGCGGTGGTGCTGGGTCTGCACAAGAAGGTCACCGCCGTGCGGATCGAGGAGAAGATCGGTCTTGTGACGGCGCTGTTTGAAAAGAAGGACAAGCGTTCGGGCGAGGCGCGTTTCGGGCTGCCAATGCTGCCCGGCCGGGTCGCCGAGCTCAACAATACTTTGGGCATTGCGCAGGCGCTCGGGCTTGAGGTGGAGGATATCGGCTGTGATGAGTATCGTCCCGCGGTGTTTTCTGCAGGTGTGCCTTACCATCTGGTGCCGGTGCGCAATGCCGATGCGCTCAAGCGGATCACCGTCAACAACGCCATCTGGAACACCGTGTTCAAGCACGAGCACCACTCGGCCTATGTGTTCACGCTGACGCCAAACGAACCCGATAATGATCTGGCGGCGCGCATGTTCGGCATGGGTGTTGGCGAAGATCCGGGCACCGGCTCAGCGGCCGCTTCGCTGATTGGCCTGCTCTCCGAGCACGCCAATCTGGCAACGGGGCAGTCGGATTTTGTGCTGCGCCAGGGGCATGAAATGGGGCGGCCATGCCGCATCAGCATCCAGTTGCGCAAGGAGCAGGGCGAGCTGGTGCATGGCGGCATTGGAGGCCATGCGGTGATTGTCGGGGAAGGGGTGCTGGACCTGGGCGACTGACCCGGTTCAGCAAAAAGACACCTTGTCTGTGCCGTTGGGCTTGCACCGGGGCCAGCTTTCGCGCATTGTTACTATAAATCAGGAATTGATCCATGCCGCGCAACCGCGCTCAAGCCATTGCAATCAGCCAGAGCGACGCCCTTCGGGCGCGCCTGATCGTTGCTGCCAGCTTGCTGCTGCTGCCCGCCGCACTGCTACTCCTTCTTATCAGCCCCTGATCACCGGCAGCTCGGATTTTCCGAGCGGGTCGTCAGGGGATTACGCCACATGCCGCACAGCAAATGTCCGGCCCTGTGAGAGCTTTGCTCTGGGCCACCTGATGGGAACTAGACCATGACGACCTCCACCGACACCAATAAAGACCGCGTCTTCATCTTCGACACCACACTGCGTGACGGCGAGCAGTCGCCCGGCGCGACGATGACTCTCGAAGAGAAGCTGCAGGTCGCCGAAGCGCTCGACGAAATGGGTGTGGACATCATCGAAGCGGGCTTCCCGATAGCGTCCACCGGCGATTTTGAAGCCGTGGTTGCAGTGGCCAAGCAGGTCAAGCGCGCCACGGTTGCCGGCCTCGCCCGCGCCATCACGGCCGATATCGACCGGGCCGGCGAAGCCGTGCGGCACGCCCAGAAGGGGCGAATCCATACCTTCGTATCGACATCGCCGATCCATCTGGCGCACCAGATGAAAAAGACCGAGGACGAGGTGATCGACATCATCTCGCGTACCGTGGCGCAGGCGCGCAATCTGATCGACGATGTCGAATGGTCGGCCATGGATGCGACCCGCACGCCGATGGAGTTTCTCAAGCGCTGTGTCGATGCAGCCATCAAGGCAGGCGCGACGACCATCAACCTGCCTGACACGGTGGGCTATGCCGTGCCCGACGAGCATTTTGCGATGTTCAAGGAGATCATCGAGAGCGTGCCGGGTGCCGACAAGGCAATCTTCTCGGTGCATTGCCACAATGATCTGGGGCTGGCCGTCGCCAACTCGCTGGCGGGTGTTGCCGGTGGTGCACGCCAGATCGAATGCACGATCAATGGTCTGGGCGAGCGCGCCGGCAATGCGGCACTCGAAGAAGTGGTGATGGCCCTGCGCACGCGCGGCGACGCCATGCCCTATCATACCGAAATCGAGACCACTCATCTGGCACGCGCCAGCCGGATCGTTTCGGCGGCTGCCAATTTCCCGGTGCAGTACAACAAGGCCATCGTGGGCAAGAATGCGTTTGCCCATGAGAGCGGCATCCATCAGGACGGGATGCTCAAGAACGCCGAGACCTATGAAATCATGACCCCCGCCAGCGTTGGCATCAAGGAAACCACCTTGGTCATGGGCAAGCATTCGGGTCGCGCTGCGTTCAAGGACAAGCTGCGCGAGATGGGATACGAGTTGGGCGACAACGCGTTCCAGGAGGCCTTTCAGCGCTTCAAGGATCTGGCGGACCGCAAGAAGCATGTGTACGACGCCGATATCGTGGCGCTGGTGGATGACGAAGTCGGCTCGGTCGGAGATCGTATCCGTCTGGTCGATATGCAGGTGGTATCCAAGACCGGTGGTGTGCACAGCTGCGATCTGACGCTGAGCATTGACGGAACCGAAACGTCCGTGACCTTTGAGGGTACCGGGTCGGTCGATGCGATCTTCAACGCCATCAAGGCGGCGGTGGGGCAGGAGCCGCATCTGGTGCTCTACGCCGTGGACGGCGTGACCGGCGGCACCGACGCGCAGGCCAGTGCGCATGTCCGTCTTGAACTGAACGGCCGGATCGTTTCGGGCAATGCGGCCGAGCCTGATACGCTGGTGGCATCAGCCCGGGCCTATCTCAATGCCTATAATCGCCTGCTGATTGAACGCGGCGCTTCGGCACAGGGTGCGCTGGCGGGCTAATCGGTCAGTTGTTTGGTTGGGGTGCAATGGTGCCCCGCCAAGCGGCCTCTTGCACTGACTGTCTGCTTGCGGCACCAGTCTGTCTGGACCGATCCCGGAGCGTTTCATGAAATTGCAGGCCGAGTTGCGTGGAATGGCGACCGCTGGGCTCATGGCGTACGCCGCGGTCCTGTTGATGATCAGCTTTCCAGTCATCGTGCCGGGTATCGAGCTGCTGCAGACACTGCGGTTTCATCTGGTCGCACTGGGCCTGCCGCTCGCTGGCGTCCTGCTGTTTACGGGGGCGCGCTGGCGGGCCTTGCTGGTGATCCCCATGATGGCGGTCAGTCTCTGGCAGGGCAGTCTGCCGATCATTGAAGGCTATCAGCGTCGCGCAGAAATTGCCGGCGACACCCTGACCACCATCAACGTGCTCAGCTACAACGTGCTGGCGAGCCGCGATGGCAAGGCGGCAGCCGATTATATCATTTCGGCTGCGCCAGACATTGCGGTGATCATGGAAACGCCGGGCATCGCGGGCTATCTCGATCAGATCGCCGAAGTCTTGCCCTATCGCTTTGGCTGTGATGATCGCAAAAGCTGCGATCTGTCGATTTTCTCTCGGACGCCAATCACCGATGCGCGCATGTTCCTGATGCCACCCATCCCCCGGGAGCGGCTGGCGGTGGTCAAGACCGTCATCAATGATGTGCCAGTGACCGTGGTGGGTATGCACCTGTCCAAGCCCTATTTCGACGAGGCCTCATGGTCTGAACTGCAGCGTGCCACCCGGGTGATCAATGCGGTTGAGGGACGGGTGATTGTGGCAGGTGATTACAATGCTGCGGCCTGGTCGGATCAGGTGGCCGATTTCAGCGCGCGAACAGGATTGGTGCCGCCGCCGTGGCATCCGGCGACCTGGCCGGTGCGCCTGGGACCGCTGGGCGTGCCGATCGACAACATGTTCACGCGGGGCGATGTGGTAATCGATGAGATTTCAGCCGTGGCCGACAGCTATGGCTCAAACCACCGGGCCTTGTGGGCCCGGGTCAATCTGCTGGCACCGCCGCAATAGCATTGGGCATGACCTGGGTCAGCAGGTCCAGCTCGAGATCGGTGCCCACGCTGATGCGAATGCAGTGATCGAGCCCAGGCGCCATGGGTTTTCGAATAAAGATGCGCTGCCGGGCCAGGGCATCAAGCAGTCCGCTCGCGAAGGCCGCATCACGGCCGCAATCAATGGTCACGAAATTGGTGGCTGAGGGCAGGGGGCGCAATCCGTTTATGGTTGCAATCTGGGCAATGCGGGTGCGCGCAGCAGCGGTGCGTGCCAGTACGTCGGCCAGATGGTCGGGCGCAGCCAGAGCGGCCAGCGCGCCAGCCTGCGCAACGGCGTTGACACCGAAATGATTGCGCACGCGGTTGAAGGCGCCAATGGTCTGGCGGTCACCAATGGCGTAGCCGCAGCGCAGGCCCGCCATGCCATAGGCCTTGGAGAAGGTGCGCAGGCGCAGCACATTGGCGCGGCTTGTGTCGAGCGCGGGCAGGGTGCCCTGCGGCGCGAACTCGCCATAGGCCTCATCGAGCAAGATCAGCGTGTTGGTCGGCACAGCGTCGATGAAGGTCTCAACGGCCTCCGCCGTATGCCAACTGCCCATCGGGTTGTCGGGGTTGGCCAGATAGACAATGGCCGCGGCGTGCTGGCGGGCCATGGCGGCCAGCGCGGTGAGGTCTTCGGCATTGTCGCGATAGGGGACGCTGACCACCCGCGCGCCGAAACCGGCGGCATGATAGTTCAGCGTGGGATAGGCGCCCAATGAGGTGACCAGAATCGCCCCGGGAGCGGCGTATAGGCGGACCGCGAGACCAAGCAGGCCGTCAATGCCTTCACCCACCATGATATCATCAGGCTCGACGCCATGATGGCCAGCCAGCGCGTGCCGCAGGTCATGATTCTCGGGGTCGCCATATTTCCAGCCCGCCGACAGGGCCGCTGCCAAGGCCGCCTGAGCGGCTGGTGCGGCGCCAAATGGGCTTTCATTGGCACCCAGGCGCGCCAGAAATGGCTGCCCCATGCGGCGTTCAAGGGTTTCGGGACCGGTAAAGGGCACCGTATCGGGCAGGGCGGCGGCGATGGGCGCCAGGCTGGGGCGGGGCAATGAGTCAACTCTCGGATTGGTTTGCGCATGTTAGCGGCAGATTACGGTCTGGCCATCTGGAATTTTCGGGCAAGCGGTGCCGATCTGGATTTAGTTTAATTGCCGCAGAAGAACTATTCTTTCGAAGTCTAAAGACTTTTTTTGCTTGTTCTGCAGGCAATTTTGAGTCGCGGTGATGATTTTATGGACGTTGATGCCAATTGGTCTTGCCCATAGTTTTGCACAGGTACTGAGCGAGTTCATGGTGCTCTAAGCGCCACGCAAAGGCGGTCTCTGGGAAGTATTTGATTCATGCCAATTTTATTCAATTGCCACTGGGTCCGGCAAGGTCCGCGTAAGCACACGCGCCCACATTCCCAGCCGCGTCGCCAGTGGGCGATGGCCCTACAGCGATTCTTTGAAGGAGCTTAGTGCAATGTCGCCTACCCATGCCGTGGCGCGGGAGCATCTGCAGCGGGCGGCTGCAGTACTGCAGAGCGCCGATAGTCAGTCGCGCCAGTTACTCCATATCGTCGAACGGACAATCAGCCTGATCGATGACCTGCCCGAGCTGCCGGTCAAGAGAGCGAGCAATGTGCTGGATTTCGCGACCTATCGTGATCTCCATGCCGTGTCGAAGTAACCCGCATTGATGTGTCGGCGGCCCCGTGCGCTGCCGGCACATTTTTCCGGCGCTGCCCCGTGCGCTGCCGATGCCAGCAATACCCACCTGCGACATTCTGGCTGCCCTGAGTTGAAGGAAAGTGACAAAGGGCGCTAGACAGCGCGAAATCCCTTTGCTAGAGAGCGCCTACTTTGGAAGCTCCAGTAGGGGCGAGTAGCTCAGCTGGTAGAGCAGACGACTCTTAATCGTCGGGTCCACGGTTCGAACCCGTGCTCGCCCACCAAAGTCCTCATCCGAAATCGACGTGTGTTTTCCCCTCCGGGGCAGGTGCGGCCGATTGGCCGGACTGGTCCCAGGCAACCTAAACACGCACAAATCCTCAGACTTTGGTTGATTGGTGCCGTGATACCCTTTCAACTGGGATACGGTGGGGCTATAGCCCTGACCAGTATTCAGCCCTGCAACGAGGCCTCCCGCATGTTCGGTATCGATCCGAGTTTTCTCAGCTCGCTAGTTCAAGTCATTCTGATCGATCTGGTTCTGGCTGGTGACAATGCAGTGGTCATTGGTCTGGCTGCTGCAGGTCTGGCCACGGATGTGCGCCGCAAGGCCATTCTGATCGGTATTCTGGCGGCCACTGTGCTGCGCATCTTCTTTGCGCTGATCACCACGCAATTGCTCTCGCTTGGCGGCGGGCTGCTGATCGCTGGTGGTGTGCTGCTGCTCTATGTGTGCTGGAAGATGTATCGCGAACTCGCGACCTCCGATGCCGATGAGAACAATGCACAGGAAGCCCTTTCGGACTCCGACACCAATGCCGACGGCACGGTTTCGGGCAAGCCGCGCAAGACACTGCGTCAGGCGATCATCCAGATCATCATTGCCGACGTTTCGATGTCGCTGGACAATGTGCTGGCAGTTGCCGGCGCGGCGCAGCACCATTTCGAGGCGCTGATCATCGGTCTGGCCCTGTCGGTGGTGATGATGGGCGCGGCGGCAACCTTCATTGCAGGCCTGCTGCATCGCTATCGCTGGATCGCCTGGGTCGGTCTGGTGATCATCCTGTTCGTGGCCATCCGCATGGCTCTTGAGGGCCTTGGAGCGTTCGTCACCCTGCCGGAAATTCCGCTGCTGTACACACCGCACGCGGTTGAGGCGGCGGCTGCTGCGCATTAGGCTTTGGTAACCACGGACCAAGTTTTGCGGCATTTCCCCTGTCGTCATAGGGATTTGATCATCTTGGGGGCCTAATTTTCCGCGCAAATACATGCGTGGGAACCCAAGATGTCCGTGATCGCTGATCGATTGAGTCATTCACAAGCTGACGCGCCCGAGACGGCGCGCGTCGCTTCGGCCGCTCTGGTGCTCGAGACGAAGCTGATCTCGGGGCAAGAGTGGGATCAGGCGATCGCTGATTTCGACGAGGTCTGTCAGGAACAGCTTTATGCATTCGCTGTGGCGCGCTGGCCTTCGGTCGAGCACGAGCCGGTGCTGTTCCTGCTCAATGGCGAGGTTGTTGGCGGCTCGCTGATGATGGTGCAGCCGCTGCCATTGAAGCTGGGCCATATTGCGGTTTCCAAATGGGGCCCCATGCTCAAGGATCTGTCGCGGCCCGATGCCGATGCCATCCATGCGGGCATGATCGAGGCGCTGGTCGCCGATTACGCCGACAAGCGCGGTCAGATGATCTCGGTGCTGCCCTGCGCATCCACGACCCCGGTCAATGGAGCCTATCAGCGGCTCGAAGCGCGCGGCTTCAAGAGCGGGTCGCAACTGCTCTACCCGAGCCGCTATATCGTCAATCTGCGGCTTGATGATGCCACTCAGCGCAAAAGCCTGAACCAGAAGTGGCGCTATCATCTGAACAAGTCTGAAAAGGCCGGGCTGACCTTTGAATGGGCCGGGCCGGAGCGGCTAGCTGAGTTTGATGCGCTCTATATCGCGATGACCGATCGCAAGCAGTTTTCTGATCATTCGGCCTATGACAGCGTCACGTCGCTGATGGAACTCGACGAGGCCCTGCGGCCCGAACTGTTCTTCGTGCGCCATGAGGGCGTCGTCGTTGCTGGCGCGCTGATCTTCAAGGCTGGAGATCGGGCGGTCTATCTCTACGGCGCCACCAATGATCAGGCGCTGCCGCTGCGTGCGGGCTATTTCATGCACTGGCACATCATTCGCTGGCTGCGCGATAATACGCGGGCCCGCTGGTACGATCTGGGCGGCACAGACGGCTTTCAGGGGCTGCATCAGTTCAAAAAAGGCATGGTGGGTGACGCCGGGGTCATTGAGCCGGTTCCACCGGTGGCCAATTACGCCAGCAACCCGCTGGCCTATCTGCTGGGTACGGGCGCTTTTGCAGCCCGCGATGCCATCTATCAGATACGCCGTGTTATCGATGGCTGGCGCAATCCCAAGACCAAGCCCACCCAGGTTCGCGCCGACCGCAATGAGGCGGCGCAATGAGCATTTACCGGCGGCTTGCGTCGCAGTCGACGATCATCTTCGGTGCCCGTCTGGGCGGTGCCGGTCTGATCTTTCTGGTCCAGGCGCTGATTGCCCGCATGTGGGGGCCGGAGCTGCTGGGCGAATATCTGATCGTTATCGCAACGGTCAATCTGATCGCTGTGGTAATGCCGCTGGGTTTTCACACCGTGGGTACCTATTTTGCCGCCGAATACCGGGCGCGGGGCGAGCGCCAGCAGTTCGTGGTGTTCCTTAAACGCTCCTATGCCCATGTCGTGGTGGCGCTGATCCTGCTGCTGATTGCAGGCCGGCCGGTGCTCGATCTGCTGGGGCAGGGTGACTCCGTTCTGGCTACCCATTTCATTCCTGTGGTCCTGCTCGCGTTCGGCACGGCCATGGTCTACGTCAACGGCGCCCTGCTGGTGGGATTGAAGCGCCCGTTGGCCGGTTTTTTTGCCGATACCATGTTCCGCCCGATGATCGTGATGGCAGCATTTCTGGCCAACATGGGCTTTGCCTCGGCGCCCGAAGGCTTTGCGACCATGCTGTGGGCCATTGCCATTGGCTATGTCGGGATCGCGCTGGTGCATTTCGGTTTTGTGGTCACCTCGGTGCCCCGGCTGGACGACGCCACACCCGTGCGCACGCTGGAGTCACGGCGCTGGTGGCGGTTCGCCTTGCCATGGGTGCTGATCTCGTTGGCTACGGACTTCTTCTTCGACATCGACCTGCTGCTGCTCAGCCATAGCTTGAGCCGTGAAGAACTGGCCATTTTCGGTGTGTGCACGCGTATCTTCTCGCTGATGTCATTTGGGGTGGCCGCCGTTTACGCGGTGACGCTGCCAGACATGTTCGAGAGCGAAGCCAATTCAGATCGCGAAGCGTTCAACCGCAAGGTCGGTGATGCCAACTTTGTCGCCAGTGGTCTGGCAATCGTACTGTTTGTCCTGGTGGCGATTGGTGGCCCGTTCGCGCTGATGCTGTTCGGCCCCAGCTTTGCTGTCGGTGCCATGCCGCTGGCGGTGCTGTCGCTGGCACTGGTTGTCCGCTCGGTGATGGGGCCAGCCTCCATCGTGCTGTCAATCCATGACCGGCCCTATGCCAGTCTGCCTTCGGTGGCCATGGGCATCGGATCGCTGGTGCTGTTCAACTGGTTGCTGGTCCCCATCTGGGGGCTGATGGGCGCGGCAATCAGCGCCATTATCGCCATTACAGTCTGGTCGGTTGGGCTGTGGTTCATCGCGCTGCGTACAGCCAAGCTCGACGTGTCGATAATGCAATGGTTCCGCAATCGTCGCAACGCCACTGTGCCGGCCGAATAACGACGGGGCTTTTTGCTCTAGCGCTGCATTGTCAGCTTGATGAGACGTCGCAGCTTGTTGCGCAAGCCACCGGCTGTGCCGTGGTCATAGCCGGGCTCGGTCTTGTTGAGCGGGCGTTCATAGAGCAGATAATCTTCGCCGAAAATGTGGTTCTTGAGCGTGGCGATGTGCTCAAAGCCCATCCGCCCCATAATGGCGGCGGCGGCTTCATTGCCATTCTTGGTATAGGTCGCGATCTTGTGGAAACGCCCGTCATCCCAATGCTTGATGAACGCGCGCATCGCCGAGATGCCCAGCGATGAGCGGCGGTTTTCCGGGAACACATAGGACCAGTAGAGCCACAGCGTGCCCAGTTCCGGCCCCGAGATCATGAAGCCGCCGGGCTTGCCCTCACGCAGCATGACCAGCATGTGGAAGGGGTCGGCATCGATCAGGCTCGCCAGATGTTCTCTGGTCAGCCGGGCCATCTCGTAGGCCTTGAATTCGTCGCTGTAGAAGGGTGAAGTCTCGATGGCTTCGTGCAACTTGGCATGGATCAGCGGGATGTCGGCATAGGTGCCGGCGCGATAGACCGGGGCGCGTGGCGCTGGGGCTGATTCCTGTTCCTGGCTGACAGCGGTTTCGCTCATCGTCGACCTCCCATGTGGCGGTTCTTGATTGTGTCACCGGCAATTGATGACCACGCCAGTTTAGCGACAGGGGGTTAATGGCCGGTGCTGGCAAGCTATTGGTCCCGTTACACACTAAGTCGCACCGTCTAGCCCTTGCCCCTGACGGGGTGGGTCAGTAGAACGGTGGTGGGAGAGATAAGGGAGGATACTATGAGCGAGCAGCTCGTATTCCAGCCAAGTGCGGCTGCGATCGCACGCACCCATACGACCGAGCAGCAGTACAATGAAATGTACCAGCGCTCGATCACCGATCCGGATGGATTTTGGGGCGAACAGGCCAAGCGTCTGGATTGGGTGACGTTTCCCAAAAAGATCAAGAACACCACGTTCGAATATCCGGATGTGTCGATCAAATGGTTTGAAGACGGCGTTCTCAACGTTGCCGCCAATTGCATTGACCGTCATCTGGCCGAGCGCGGCGATGATATCGCGATCATCTGGGAACCCGATGATCCAAACGCGCCGTCTGAGCACATAAGCTATCGCACGCTGCACGAAAAGGTCTGCCGTTGCGCCAATGTGTTGAAGTCGCTGGGCGTCCGCAAGGGCGATCGCGTCACCATTTATCTGCCGATGATTCCCCAGGCCGCATACGCCATGCTGGCCTGTGCGCGGATCGGGGCTGTCCATTCGGTGGTGTTTGGCGGGTTCTCGCCTGACGCGCTGGCGGGCCGCATCAATGATTGTGATTCTGCGGTTGTGATCACGGCCGATGAAGGCCGTCGTGGTGGCAAGACCGTGCCGCTCAAGGCCAATGTCGACAAGGCACTCGAAGACTGCCCCGGCGTGTCAAAGGTGCTTGTCGTGCACAATACCGGTGCCGACGTCGCCATGAAGGGCAGCCGCGACGTGTGGTGGCATGAGGCCGCTGCGGGCGTGGAGCCATTCAACGATCCAGAGCCGATGAACGCCGAAGATCCGCTGTTCATCCTCTATACCTCGGGGTCCACCGGCAAGCCCAAGGGCGTGCTGCACACCACAGGCGGCTATCTGCTCTACACCTCGCTCACTCATGAGCTGAGCTTTGACTACAAGCGCGGCGAGATTTTCTGGTGCACGGCCGATGTGGGCTGGGTCACCGGGCACAGCTACATCGTCTATGGTCCGCTCGCCAATGGCGCGACCACGGTGATGTTTGAGGGTATTCCGACCTATCCCGATGCCAGCCGCATGTGGCAGGTGGTCGAAAAGCACAAGGTCAATATCTTCCACACCGCGCCCACGGCCATTCGCGCCTTGATGGGGGCGGGGTCGCAATATGTCGAAAAGCACGACATGCCGACCTTGCGCCTGCTGGGCACAGTGGGTGAGCCGATCAATCCCGAAGCCTGGCTGTGGTATTACAACCAGGTCGGCAAGGGTCGCTGCGAAGTGGTTGATGCCTGGTGGCAGACCGAGACGGGCGGTCACATGATCGCACCATTCCCCGGCGCAACCGCAAAGAAGCCGGGTTCGGCGACAGTGCCGTTTTTCGGCATTCAGCCCATCGTGCTGTCCCCAGAAGGCAAGCTGCAGGAGCAGACCAAGGCCGAAGGCGTGTTGGCCATCGCAGACAGCTGGCCCAGTCAGGCCCGCACCATCTGGGGTGACCATGGCCGTTTTGTCTCGACCTATTTCGAGACCTACAAAGGCTACTACTTCTCCGGCGATGGCTGCCGGCGTGACGAAGATGGCTATTACTGGATCACCGGGCGCGTCGATGACGTGCTGAACGTATCCGGCCATCGTCTGGGCACTGCCGAAGTTGAAAGTGCGCTGGTGGCGCATCCCAAGGTCTCCGAGGCTGCCGTTGTCGGCTATCCCCATGACGTCAAGGGGCAGGGTATCTATTGCTACGTCACCCTGATGGCTGGTGAAACCGCCAGTGACGAGCTGCGGGCCGAGCTGCGCAACTGGGTCCGCAAGGAAATCGGACCGATTGCGACGCCGGATCTGCTGCAGTGGGCACCAGGTCTGCCCAAGACGCGTTCGGGCAAGATCATGCGTCGCATTCTGCGCAAGGTTGCCGAGAACGACTTCGCTGCATTGGGCGATACCTCGACGCTGGCCGATCCGGGCGTTGTGGATGATCTGATCGAAAACCGGCAGAACCGCTAGCCGGAAAACGTCACGGGCGGAGATCCCAAGATCTCCGCCCGATCAAAGGCAACGGCATCACAGGCCGGAAGGTTGAAAAACGGCCCGCACTCCAAGTTGCCTTTGGTAGAATTGCACCTTTTTCGCGCAATATCAGCCCCCTAAGTGTCTCCAGCTACGATGTTTTTAGTCAGGGCATTGTTTTGACTGGATTTCATGGGCATCGTCGGTTGATGATTCCAGTCAGGATTGCCTTGTGATTGCTGTGGTTTTTCGCGCTTTTTACGTATTCGTCCTAATGGCAATGTCGACCAGCCTTGCGGCCGCCGCAACGCTGGAAGAGATGGCTGGCCAGATGATTGTCGTCGGCTTTCAGGGTGACGATGTGGACGACGCAGCGGTGGTCGCCCTGCGCGATGATCTAGCGGCGAGTCGTCTTGGCGGCGTCATGTTGCTCAAGACCAACATCAAAAGTCTCGACGCTGTGGCGCGCATGAACGCGGCCTTCCGCGCTGCTGCGCCGACGCTGGCGCCCTTCATTACGCTCGATCAGGAGGGTGGGGCGGTCGAACGCCTGACCAAGGATGTCGGCTTCCGTGAAATCCCCAGCGCCCGCGACGTTGCCGCCCGCAATAGCCCCGCCCAGGCCGAAACTATCTACGCGCGCATGGCCGCGTCGATTGCCGAGCTGGGTTTCACTGTCAATTTTGGCCCGGTGGCCGATCTCAATACCAATCCGAAGAACCAGGTGATTGCCCGGTTTGGTCGCGCCTTCAGCGCTGATCCTGCAATTGTCGCCGCCTATGATGCCGCGTTCATTGCCGGGCACCATTCGGCGGGCGTGCTGACTGCGCTCAAGCATTTCCCTGGTCATGGGTCGTCGACCGCGGACAGCCATGAGGGGTTTGTCGACATTACCCACAGCTGGCAGCCTGCCGAACTTGATCCCTATCGCGCCCTGATTGGCGCAGGTGATGTGGACATGATCATGGCAGGCCATCTCTATCACGCCAAATATGCCGATGCGGGCGCGCAGACGCCGTCATCGCTATCCCCGCAATGGATCACAGGCGTTCTGCGCGATGAGCTGGGCTTTGATGGCGTGGTGATCAGCGATGATCTGGAAATGGGCGCCATTCGCGATCATTTCACCACGGCCCAAACCGTGACACAGGCTGTGCGCGCCGGGCTCGATGTGCTGCTGTTTTCCAATACCGCAAAGTACCATGCGGGGCTGGGACAGGAGATTCTGGACATCCTGCTGGCCGAGGCTGCTGCCGATCCGGTGTTTGCCGCCCGGATCGAACAGAGCTATGAGCGCATCGTGGCCCTGAAGGCCCGGATTCGGTGAGCGGGCGCCCGCTGCTGGTTTCCCCACCTTCTGCACTGCAAAGGTTCCCACGCGATCAAACCGCGGATAAAGTCCGCTCCCACGAAGCAGGAGTTGTTGCTTGATGGCGGATGACCGCGAAGTCCGGAAAGTTCGGGCCATGTTCATATCGGACGTGCACCTGGGCATGAAGCCGATCCGGGTTGGGCAGCTCATCGAGTTTTTGCGCGCCCATGATGCCGAGACCATCTATCTGGTCGGCGATATTCTTGACGGCTGGCGGCTGGCCAAGGCCTGGCACTGGCCTGCCGAATACAATGTGCTGGTCCAGCTGCTGCTCGACAAGGCCAATGCCGGCGCGCGGGTGATCTACCTGCCGGGCAATCACGACGAGTTCCTGCGTGAATACCTGGGCACGTTTTTCGGCGAGATCGAGTTCGTCGATCGCACCGTACACACCACGGCCACCGGCAAGACCTATCTGGTCATTCATGGCGACCAGTTCGACGTGGTGGTGATGAATGCCAAATGGCTCGCCCATGTCGGGGATTGGGCCTACAACGCCGCGCTGCGCATCAATATCGCCATCAACTGGGTACGGCGCCGTCTGGGGCTGCAGTACTGGTCGTTGAGCGCCTGGGCCAAGCAGAAGGTCAAGAACGCCGTCTCGATCATTGGCCGCTTCGAGGAGGCGCTGGTGCACGAGGCCAAGGAATCGGGCGTGGACGGGGTGATCTGCGGTCACATCCATTTTGCCGACATGCATGAACGGCTGGGCATCCACTACATCAATACCGGTGACTGGGTGGAAAGCTGCACGGCGATCGTGGAAACGCCCGAAGGCGCGTTCGAGCTGATCAAGTGGACCGAAATGGCCGCCGACGAACCCCGCAAATTCCGGCTGCGGCGCTCCGCCACCTAAGCTCCGATCTACCACTCGTAGTTGCCTGTGCCAGCTTCTGCTGGCGCCGGGGGCAATCCGCCTCCTTGGGTATCCTGCTGCGCTTTTGGCGCGGCTGGATGGTCGCAACGTTGCAATCGAGGGCTTGCGTTGTCTGGCCAGTCGATGCACCAAGGGTTCCGGGCACTGATTTGCCCGGAGTTTTCATTGCATGTCCCTGATCCTTTCGCGCTTTGCGAGCCCCGAAGCACGCGCCTCGCTTTATCAGTTCACCGTTTATCTGCCGGGTGCGGTCAGTTCGGTGTTTCTGGGCATCTGGCTGAGCGAACATGGGCTGCCCGCCGATCAGATCGGCATCATCAATTCCATTCCCATGCTGTGCCTGCTGGCGGTCAATATGTTGATCGGGCGCCTGGCGGACCGTGCCAAGGATTGGCGCAGCGTAATCGTCATGCTGTCCGTTGTTGCGGCGGCGGCGGCCTTTGGCCTGTTCTTCGTCAACGAGTTCTGGGGCGTCATGCTGGTCTGGTCGCTGGTGACAATGTTCACCGGCTCCATCCCGCCTATCATTGATGCGGCGTCGGTGCGCATGACCCGGCGCAATGGTACCGATTTTGGTGTGGTGCGCGCCTGGGCGACGGTGGGTTACGTGGTCGGGGCCGGTGGCATCGGCGTGCTGCTCGCAGTGTTTGGTGCCAATGCCTTCGCGCCGCTTTTTGTGGCGACCTCGCTATTGCGCGCCGGGCTGAGCCTGCTCCTGCCGCGCTTTCGTGCGCCAGAACAGGCCGAAACGTTGGCGACCATGGTGCCCACCAAACTGCGCGACTCGCTTAAGCCGTGGTTCGTGCTGCCGCTGATTGCCTTCGCGATGATCAATGCCAGCCACGCCCTGATCGGCGGTTTTGGTGGGCTGCTATGGATCCAGAACGGCGTCCCCAATTATTTCGTTGGCCCCTTGCTCGCCATTGCGGCTGCGGCAGAGGCCGTCATCATGTTCGCATGGCGGCGCTTTGGCGGGCGGATCACTGCCCGCAACATGATCCTGGCCGCCTGCATTGCCTCCCTGCTTCGCTTCACCGTCATGGCGTTCAATCCGCCCGTAGAATTGCTTTTTGTCGTGCAAATGCTGCATGCGGTCAGCTTTGGCGTGGGCTACTTCGGCGTTGTGCACTTCATCGCCAACTGGACCGACGAATCCAATGCTGCCGAGGCGCAGGGCTTTGCCAATATGCTCAATCAGGGCATGGCTGTGCTTGCATTGGCCGGCTTTGGCTGGCTGGTGGTGCGGTTGGGCAGCTATGCCTTCTTTGCCTCATCAGTGGTGGCCGTGCTGGCCACGGCGTGCGTGCTGATCTCCCTGCGCATACGACCGCCCAAGGATGCCCAATAGGCGCAGCAGCCAGCGGACACGCCTAGTCAGGGTAATGCGGTACGAGCGTCTTGCGACGTGGCCTGTATAACCCTGGGCTTGGTGGGTAAGTCGGCCGGGCTCAGGCCAAGGCAGCACGCCAAGGCCCCAAATGCCTCAGGAAAAAAGGCCCCGGTTTTCCCGGGGCCTTTTTGCATTTCAATCTGGCTGGTCTCAGGCGAGGCGGCCGCTGGCATGAGCCAGCGTGGTGTAAACCTTGCCGCGATCTGAGAGCAGCTGATCGCGTGTTTCGGCAGCTGGATTGGCGCCCGCAGCGGCGCGTTTCAGCAGCTGTTCAAACTCGCTCATATAGGCGTTGGCCGTGCGGGCAAAGTCAGGCTCGCGCTGCATCTTCTTGCGCACGTCATCATATGTGCCCTGGCCGGCCAGGGTGTAGATGCGGCGGGAAAACACATTGGATTCGCCGGCCTGATAGCGGGCCCAGGCATCGGCCAGGGCTGCGTCATCAATGGCGTGGGCGATTTCTTCGGTCAAACCGGACAGGCCAGGCTGGCCCTGCTGCGTGCTCTGCTGCTTGGCGGTGGCATTGCGCAATACGTCGCGCAGCCAGCCACCTTCGCCTTGGGACGCGGCTTCTGGCTCGGCCGCGGTCGCTGCGGCCTGAGCGGGCTCTGGCTGACGTAGCGGTGCGGGTGCAAGTTCTGGCTGACGCACAGGCTCAGGGGCGCGTTCCAGCGTGCGGATCGGGTCAACCAGTGCCTGGCGCGCCGGTTCGGCGCGATAGGTTTCGCGGGCTGGCTCGGGCTGGCGTGGTGCCTGATAAGCCGGTGCCTCGTTGCGGGGTTCAGGACGGGCAGGGCGCTGCGTCTGACGACGATCATTGATGTCGTGGGTTGCGGGCTGGCTGCGCACGATGGCGTTGAGCTCGCTGAGCGCTTCGATCTGCTCGGCCACCACGCGACGCATGGCAGCGGCGCTGGCGCGGGTTTCCTCAGGCAGTTCGTTGACACCGCGCGCCAGCTCGGCGCGGGTCGCCTCGAGCTCGCCGCCCACTTCGCGGGCAGTTTCGCGCATGGCGTGTGCTGTCTCGTTGAAGCGCTGGGTGGCTTCCTCGATAGCGCGCTGCATTTCAACGACCATCTGCTGCTGGGCTTCCTGCAGCGCCGCATTGGCGCGGCGGCCTTCGGCGTCGGCGACACCGCGGAAGCTACCCAGACGATCATTGACCTGGCTGGCAGTCTCATCCATCGCCTGACGGAACTGGCCCGTATTGGCCGCAATGGCGTTGCGCACCGAGGCGGAGCTGTCATTGATGGTGTCAGCCAGCGTGCCGGTGGTCGAGTTGAGCACATCGGTGACATTGCCGGCAGTCGAGGCCAGCACGTCGCTGATGCGATGAGCATTTTCCTCGAGCGCAGCGTGCACCTGATTGGTCTGCTGGTTGAGCGAGGAGGTAAAGCGCTCATTGGTGGCGTAAAGCGCATCGTTGACGTTGTTGGTCGAGGACTGGATCGCCTGCGTGATGGTGCCGGTGGTCTGTTCGAGAGTTTCGACGACGGTGCCGGTGGTGGCGCTGAGCGCCTCATCCATGGCGCGGCGGGCGCCGATCAGGCGGCGTTCAGTGTCATTGACCGTGTCGGCAATCGACTGGGCGAACATGCGCATGCGGCCATCGATATCGTCGGCGCGCGAAGCGAAGCTTTCGGCCAGCGAGTCCATGGCGCTGCGGCGCTCTTCGAGATTGCCAAGTGCATTGTCGCTGGTGGTGGCCAGAGCCGTGGTGGCTTCGGACATGTTGGCAGTCTCGGCGTCGAGCCGGCCCAGGATCGAGGAGAACTCGTCGACCATGCCACGAATCGTGGCCTGCAGGGCACCCACGTGCTGGCTGACCATGGAGCCGGCCTGTTCGGTCTGGCCGATGGCGTCGCGTACGGTGGCCGAATAGGACTGGGTCTGCTGGGCAACACTGGTTTCGAGGTTGGCCAGATTGGCGGTCGAGGCGTCCAAGACCCGCTGCAGCAGCAGGTTGGAGTCGTTGAGTTTGCCCAATGCCGAGGTGACGTCGGTGAGAATGCGCGAGGTGGAAACCGCCATGATGGCTTCGGCTTCCTTGGCATTCTCGCCCAGGGCATCACGCAGCAGATTGCCGTGGCTGTTGAGCGAATTCTGCAGCTCTGCCGACTTCTCGGTGACCAGGGCGGCAAAGGTATTGGTGTGCTCTTCGACCGACTGGTTGATGCTGGTGAGGCGAGTTTCGATCTGGTCCACAGCGCCAACAGCCTTGACCGACAACAACTGGTCGACCTCGGTTGCAGCAATGCGGATCTGCTCGAGTGCCGTCCGTACCGCGCCATCCATGTGGTTGGCGGTGTTGCTGATATCGGTGGCGATGTTCTGCGTCGCCGCGGTGATGCGGGTGGCAATGGTTTCCTCGATCCGGTCTGCACCGGCTTCAAGATCGGCCATGGACTGGGTGATCGAGGTATTGATCGAGGAGTTGAGCGCAGCCAGGCGATCGGCCGTGATATCGGCGCGAGCGGTAATGGCCTCGGGCAGGGTGCCCAGACGCGAGTCCACCATATCGGTGATCGCCTTGCGGGCGGAATCGACACCGGCTTCGATGAGGTCGGCAGCCTTGCTGGCGCTTTCGCCAACGGTCAGGGATGCCGATTCAATGCGGGCGCTGACACCATGCTCGGCGTCGGTGATGCGGGCAATCGCGCTGTCCAGTCCATCGCCCAGATGCGTGTTCACTTCAGACACCTTGGAGACGATCATGGAGGACATCGAGTTGACGTGCTCGCTCATGGTCTCGGTGGCGCTGCGCAGGGTGTTGTCGATCTTCTGGCTGGCTTCATCGCCCTGCTGGGTGATGGTGTCGGCCAGTTCGGTGGTGCGCATGCCAATGGTTTCGCTGAGCGAGGCGGTGTGCGTTGCCAGCGTGTCCCCCAGCGCCTCGGTGCGCTGGTTGAGTGCTTCGGACAGCTGCTGGGTACGGGTTGTAACGGCCTGCGCCAGCTGCTGGGTGCCGCCATCAAGGGCTGCACGTAGCTCGCTGCCACGGCTGTCAAGTTCGGTGGTCAGCGTTGCGGTGCCGGTGCCAATTTGCTCGACAATGGTCGCTGTGCGGCTGTCGAGTTCTTCGGCCAGGGTTGTCGTGCTGGTGCCCAGCTTGTCGACCAGCGTATTGGTGCGCTCATCGAGCTGCTGCGCCAGATCGGTGGTGCGCGTGTCGATCTCAAGCGTCATTGCCGTGGTCTTTTCCGACAGCGTGTCGGCCAGGCGCTGCGTGCGGCCAGCAATGGCCTGATCAAAGGCGCTGGTGCTGCTGGTCAGGGTTTCGCCAAGTTCCTGGCTGCGGACGCGAATGGCTTCGCTCATGTCACGGCCACGGGCGTCGAGTTTTTCGTCGAGCTCCTGCACATGGGTCTCGAAAGTGGTGCCCAATGCCGTGGACCGGTTGGCCAGAACATCATCCAGCGCCTTGGTGCGGTCATCGAGGGCCTCGGCGATGACGCCAGCATGGCCTTCGAGCGATTCCGTCAGCTCGCGGCTGCGATTGCTCAGGGTTTCGGTAATTGCCTTGGTGCGGGCGCCGAGCACTTCGCTCATTTCGCGGGTGCGTTCGCTGACCACGTCATTGAATCGGCCGGATTCTTCGTTGAGCGCCATTTCGAGCACGTTGGCACGAGCGGCAAAGCTGGTGCCCTGTTCTTCGAGGCGGGCGATCAGATTGTCGCCCTTGTCGCCGACCACGCCATCAAGGGCATGCAGGCGTGCGTCGAGGATGCTGGTGATTTCGCTCAGGCGGGTATCGAACTGGCTCAGCGTGTCCTGACCCGCGCTCGACAGGGTAATGCGGGCGCGTTCGGAGGTATCGTCGAGCGCGCCATTGATCTCGATGACCGCCGACTGCATGCGGCTGTCCATGGCGTTGAGCTGAATGGAAACCGATTCATCGAGCTGGCGGGTAAGGGCGCTGAGCAGGACTTCGGCTTCACGCGAGCGGGACGAAATGTCCTCGGCAATGCGCTGGCCGATCATGTCGAGACCGCCAGTCACTTCGTGACCACGATCCTGCAACTGGTTGAGCAGGGAGGCGCCGCCATCGGTAAGCAGGCTCGAGAGCGCCGCGGTGCGCTCGTCAAAGGCCGTTGAGAAGCGGTCGGTACCCGATTCAATCAAGCCGGCAATGGTCTGGCTGCGATCTTCGAAAGCGGCGCTGAATGTGTTGGTGCGTTCTTCGATGGCGCGGGTGCGCTGATCGATGGCGTCGCCGATCTGGCCGGCGCGGCCGTCCAGTGCTTCGGTCAGTGCATTGATGCGGCTGTCGACGCCGGTCGTCAGGTGGTCGGCGCGCTCGTCGAGCGTGCTGGCCATCTTGGCGGTCTGATCTTCAAACGTCAGCGACAGGCGACCAGCGCTTTCGTCAAGCGAAGAGATAAAGTCAGTGGTGCGGTTGTCGACCAGCGACACGAAGCTCTCGGTACGCTCGCCAAATGAATTGGTCAGCGTGTTGCCCGCGGTTTCAAGTGCGCGGGTCAGATTGCCGCCGCTTTCAACAATGGTGCCGGAAATGCGCTGGCTGATCATGTCGAGATCGAACACCAGGCCGGTATGGCTTTCAGTGATCGCTTCGCGGACGCGGTCGGTATTGGTCAGCACGCTTTCGCGCTGGCTCGCCAGTTCGGCGATAAGGGCACGCATCCGGGATTCATTGTCGGAATAGGTGCGTTCGAGCGCGGTGACTTCATTGTGGATCATCACCTCGAGCTCGCCGGCACGCGACAGGGCGCGTTCAAGGCCATCGCCGAGCGCGTTGACTTCGCGCCGCACGGCCTGACCGACCGAGGCCACCTTGTCGGCAGCGGTTACTTCAGGCTCAGCCAGACGCATGGCGGCCTGGGTGATCGAGGACGCAGCGTTGCGCAGGTCCTGGGCGCGGCGGAACAGCGTGGCAATGCCAAAGAAGGCAAGGACAGGCACAAACATGATGGCGACCAGACCGATGAAGTCGATGGTGCCGACAAAATTGCCGAAATTGTTGATCTGGTTGCCAAAGCGCATCCAGCCGCCGGCGGCGGTTACGGCCAGCCACACCACCGAGAGCGCCAGCGCCACCCAGGTTGGTGTCGAGGAGGAACGGTTCTGCAGGCTATAGAGGATCTTGGAAGGGTAGCGGTCGTCATTGGCGACGGCGCCAGCCTGCTGGGCGATCTTGTCTGCGGCACGCAGACGGTCGCTGCGGCCGGGATCTGCCGGCTTGCGCTCAGGTGCCTGTTGAGGGGCGTTGTCCATATTGAACACCGATTCCTTGAGGGCATCTTCGACGGCTGAGAATGCCAGCGCGGCGGGATCGTTCGTGGGGGTCGGGTTCTTCGCCATACTCTTTACAACTCTCGCGTCGACTTTACAGCGACAAGGCGGACTCTAGGAGTATTCATGCCCAAAGACCCGTTTCCGGGCCCATGGTCAAAAGGAAACAATTCGATGCAAATGCCCCGCATCGTCCCCAACCCTCGCCGCCGCGCGCTGGCTTAAACCCCATTAATACATTCAATTTGATGCAAACCGAACGGAATCTTACCCATAGGTTAATTTTCTGGGGAAGCTCGGGGCTATCAGGAACGGCAAAGAAAGGCAAAGGTGTGGCTTAATCACATGTTCACCTGCGCCACCTAGGCTTGTCCCACGGCATTGTCCTTGTTGGACGCGTAGCCGTGTAGAATGGAGCGACCAGAATGGTTCAGCGCGCGGCCACTGCCGAACATCTCAGTTTTGTCCCCGTCGATCGGGCAGGACGCCCAATCGATCTGGTCCATCTTGCCAAGCAGTGTCTGGGTGATGCGCATCTCGAATGCGAAATCCTGCGCATGTATGACGCCACGGTCAAAACCTATTTCTCGCGCCTGAAACTGGCGTCCAGCTTTGACGAGCTGGCGATGAACCTGCATTCGATCAAGGGTGCTTCGGGCGGCGTCGGCGCGTTTTCGGTGGCCGATCTGGCCAAGGCGGCCGAGGTCGAACTCCAGGCCGGGCGGCCGCTATCGTCCGAGCGGGTCGACGATCTGGGCATGGCAATTGAAGAAGTCAGCGGTTTTATTGCCCGCATGCTGGATAATGAGCCGGCCTGACACGGTCTCGGCATTTGACGAAAAGCACTGGATTGCCCTATAGAGCGGCCAATATTTGACGCGCTCCGCGGCCTGGTTGTGGGTGCGCCCACAGGCCAAAGTTTTCATGAGCATGACCAATCTGGCGCCGGTGCAAGACCGGGCTACTCTTGAACCGTTTCGTACCCGCCGCACGTTTGCGATCATCTCGCATCCCGACGCCGGCAAGACCACGCTGACCGAGCGCCTGCTGGCGGCGGCCGGCGCGATCCAGTCCGCTGGTGCCGTGCGCGGTAAGGCCGGTGCCCGTTCGACCCGTTCGGACTGGATGGAAATGGAGCAAAAGCGCGGCATTTCCATCACCTCCTCGGTGATGACGTTCGACTATGACGGGCTGACGCTGAACCTGCTCGATACCCCGGGCCACTCCGACTTCTCCGAAGACACCTATCGCACGCTGACCGCGGTTGACGCGGCCATCATGGTGATCGACGCGGCCAAGGGCATCGAGGCGCAGACGCTCAAGCTGTTCGAAGTCTGCCGCCTGCGCGATATCCCGATCATTACCTTTATCAACAAGGTAGATCGCGAGGGTCTGTCACCACTCGATCTGATCGACGAGATCCAGGGCAAGCTGGCGCTCGACCTGACACCGGTGCTGTGGCCCATCGGGCAGGGCGTTGATTTCCGGGGTTATCTCGATCTGCTCGAAAAGCGGGTGCTGAACCCGCAGGGTAAGCCGATTGCCGAATATGAGGCCATTGAAGACCTGCTGGACAATGAGACGCTGGTGGAAGATCCGATCTTCATGACGGCGCTGGAAAATCTGGAAATGGCTACGGCCATGCTGCCGGCCTTCGATCTGGAAACCTTCCATGCCGGCCATCTCAGCCCCGTGCTGTTCGGCTCCGCGCTCAAGGGCATTGGTGTGGCGGAGCTGTTGCGTACGCTGGGCGAGTGGGGCCCCGAGCCGCGCCCGCAGCCCGCCATTCCCGCGCCGATTTCGCCCGATGAAAAGAAGGTCACCGGCTTTGTGTTCAAGGTGCAGGCGAACATGGACGCCAATCACCGCGACCGGATCGCCTTCGTCCGCCTCTGCTCGGGCACCTTCACGCGCGGCATGCGCCTGAAGAATGTGCGCTCGGGCAAGGACATGGCCGTCTCCAATCCGATGTTCTTTTTCGGCAATGATCGCGAACTGGCCGAACAGGCCGTAGCGGGCGACATTGTGGGCATCCCCAATCACGGGACACTCTCGGTTGGCGATACGCTGACCGAAGGCGCCAGCATCAATGTGACGGGCATTCCCAACTTCGCCCCGGAAATCATCCGCCGCGTGCGCCTGACCGACCACATGAAGACCAAGCAGATGGCCAAGGCGCTTTCGGATCTCTCCGAAGAGGGCGTGACCCAGGTGTTCCGCCGCATGGTGGGTGCAGACTGGATCGTAGGCGTTGTCGGCCAGCTGCAGCTTGAAGTGCTCAGCTCGCGCGTCGACAAGGAATATGGTGTTCCCATCACCTTTGAGAGCCTCAATTACGAGGTGGCCCGCTGGATCGAGAGCGATGAGCCCGAAGAGCTCAAGCGCTTCATTGCGGCCAACAAGATGAACATTGCCGAGGACCGTAACGGGGCGCCGGTATTTCTGGCGCAGAATGCCTGGTGGGCCGATCGTGCCAAGCAGGACTTCCCCAAGCTGCGCTTCCTGAGCACCAAGGAACGGCATTGAGCACACCTGATCGTATCGAAGAGCTGCTGAGCGCGACGAAGTCCGCCTTCATGAGCGGGGCGCTGGTACGCCTGAAACTGGGCGGCTATCACGGTAGCGAGCCGGACCTGAAGTCCGTCGAGGTCAAGAAAATTACGGTCAAGGACGGGGACAAGTTCTCCTTCACCTACCGCTACAAGACGCGCGACATCATCAAGAACTTCATTCAGCCAGAAGCCCTGGCGTTGTTGCGCAGCGGGCTCAAGGATGAGTTCCGCAGCGCGCAATTGGCCACGACCGAGTTCGACATGGGTTTTGAGCGCAATGGGGTCAAGATGCGGCTCAAGCGGACCGAGGTGTCTGGTCGCGAAGCGCCATCAACCGATCACAACCGGGCCAAGAACCGTCCGCTGACCGCCACCGACAAGCCCTGGCTCAAAGCCCTGGGTATTGCCGGCAAAGATGGCGTGGTGCGCAATGATGCGCAGGATAAGTTCCGCCAGATCAACAAGATGGTCGAGATTTTTGCTCCGTTGATCCAGGCCATCAAGACCGAGCGGCCGCTGATCGTGGACATGGGCGCGGGCAAGGGTTACCTGGATTTTGCGCTCTATGACTACCTCGCCAATGTTGCGAACCGCCCCGCCGGGATCGTCGGCGTTGAGATGCGCGAGCAACTGGTCAGCGATGGCAATGCGACGGCGCAGCAATCGGGCTTTGACGGGCTGAGCTTTCAGGCCGGTACCATCATGGATTTTGATGCCAGTGGTGCTGATGCGGTGATCGCGCTGCATGCCTGCGATACGGCGACTGATGATGCGATCTTCAAGGGCATCAATGCTGGTGCAGCGCTGATTGCGGTGGCGCCGTGCTGCCACAAGCAGATCCGCCGCCAGATGGAAGCGGGCCAGCCGGATGGCCGGCTCGAGGTCATGCTGCGGCACGGCATCTTCCTGGAGCGGCAGGCCGAGATGGTCACCGATACACTGCGCGCCCTGCTGCTCGAACTCAACGGCTACAAGACCAAGGTGTTCGAGTTCGTGTCTGACGCCCATACCCCCAAGAACAATCTGATCGTCGCCGAAAAGGACGGCCGGCTTGGCCGTGATCGTGACGCTGTGCTCAAGCAGATCGCCGAGATCAAAACCATGTTCGGCATTGAGCAGCACTATCTTGAAGGCCTGCTTGGCCTGTGACGATGGGCGCAGTTCATTAACACGCCGCCACACACTATATCGGCAGATAACAGCAAGACCCCGTGAGACCCATGACCAAGATCACTTTTGTCCAGCAGGACGGCGTACGCATCGATACCGAAGCCGAAAATGGCTCCACCGTGATGGAAACGGCCATCATGAATGGCGTGCCCGGCATTGTCGCCGAATGCGGCGGGGCCTGCACCTGCGCGACATGCCACGTTTATGTCGATAATGACTGGACCGAAAAGGTCGGTGGCCCATCGATGATGGAAGAGGACATGCTCGATTTCGCATTTGACGTGAAAGAGGCCAGCCGCCTGAGCTGCCAGATCAAGGTCAAGGACGAGTTCGACGGCCTTGTTGTGCATGTGCCGGGACGTCAGGGCTAGTCTAACGCCCGTTTCTGGACAGGGTCCGGCGAAGCAAAATTTGCTTGTGCTGGCCCTCGCACAGATTCTTTTAGCGGGGCGACGGCTTTCCCACATGCGCTGTTCCAAGCCATGCCCGCTAAGGGAAATATAAAAGCGATTGAATTTCAAAGCCTTGCTGCAAAGCCCCGGATTCGCGTAATTTCACGCACCGTAGCAGCAGGGTTTTCAATGGCACTTCTCAACACCTTCCCGTTGAGCTTCAAGGTTCGCGACAAGCGCATTGCCATTATTGGCGGTGGCGAAGAGGCGCTCAACAAGGTGCGTCTGGTCGCCAAGACCAGTGCGCAGATTGTGATCATCTCCCGTCAGATCGAAGCCGACTTCAGCGGCTTTGCGGTGCAGTGCATCGAGCGCGGCTTCGCGGTCTCGGACCTCGATGGCGTGGCGCTGGTGTTTGTCGCCGAAGAGAGCGCCGATGCTGCCTTGGCCAAGGCTGAAGCGCGGGCCCGCAATATCCCGCTCAACGTGGTCGATGTGCCGGCTGAATGCGATTTCTATACCCCTTCGATTGTCGATCGCGCGCCATTGACGGTCGCGATCTCGACCGAAGGTGATGCGCCAGTGCTGGCGCGACTGGTGCGGGCCCGTATCGAGGCCATGCTGCCGCCGGGCTTTGGCAAAATCGCCAGCCTGGCCGGCGGGTTACGCCAGCGCGTTGAATCTTTGATTCATACGGGCCCTGCGCGCCGCCGCTATTATGAAGCGCTGGTCACCTCGCCCCAGGTCGAAGCTGCCGTCGCCCAGAGCCCGATTGCCGGTCGTTTCCAGGCCGAAGTCTTGCTTGAACAGCATCAGAGCAATAGCGAAGCAACCGGCATTGTTTGGTTGATCGGGGCAGGGCCGGGATCGGAAGATCTGCTCACCCTGCGCGCCCAGCGCCTGCTGCAGGAAGCCGACGTTATCGTTCATGACCAGTTGGTGCCCGATGCCGTGGTGCAGATGGGACGGCGCGATGCCGAACAGATTTCGGTCGGTAAGGCCAAGGGGCATCATTCGTTCAGCCAGGCTCAGATCAATACGCTGATCGTCCGGCTGGCCCGTCAGGGCAAGAAGGTCGCACGGCTCAAGTCGGGCGATCCGATGGTATTCGGCCGTGCCGGCGAAGAGATCGCTGCGCTGCGCAAGGCCGGGCTGACGTACAAGATCGTTCCCGGCGTCAGTGCTGCTTTGGCAGCAGCCGCCGACACGGCGACGCCAGTCACGCTGCGCAAGGTATCGAGCGGCTTTGTCATGGCAACGGCGCATGGCGCCGAGGATAGCGATCTCACGCATTGGGCCGGCCTGGCGCAGTCCGGCCTGACGCTGGCGCTCTATATGGGCAAGTCCATTGCCGCCGAGGTCGCCGGCCGGCTTGTCGCACATGGCGCCAATCCGGAATTGCCGGTGGGCATAGTGGTCAATGCCGGGCGACCCCAGATGACAACATATGCGGCCAGCCTGCGGTCCCTCATCGACAGTGATGTGGTGCTGGCAGACGGGCCTGCAATCATTTTCGTTGGTGAAGCCGTGGCGGCTGGTGACTGGTCCAATGCCGCGCAGATCGCCGCGCAGAACTTCAAGGTAGCGTGACAAAATGCAAATTCTGACGGGCAATGAGCTGACTTCTGGCGGGACGGTCTATCTCGACGCCACGGGTCGGTGGGTCGAAGACCTGCAGGCGGCGCGTGTATTCGGGGCAGAAGAACTCGCCGAACGTGACGCTGCGATCGCCGCGACCAAGGGCACTGGCCGCATTGTCAGTGTCGAAATTGAAGACGTAACACTTGATGGCGTGGTGCTTGTCCCCAAGCGTCTGCGCGAACGCATCCGGGCAGCGGGTCCCACCGCGCCTTTGACTTTGAACGGCGAGATCTACGACCGCCAGCATCTGGGTGAGGACGGTCATGTATCGATATGACGAATTTGACGCCGCGTTTGTCGCGGGTCGTACGGCGCAGTTCTCCGATCAGGTCCATCGTCGCCTTTCGGGCGAGTTGAGCGAAGACCAGTTCCGCCCGCTGCGGCTGATGAATGGCCTCTATCTTCAACTGCACGCCTATATGCTGCGTGTAGCGGTGCCTTACGGCACGCTGTCGAGCAAGCAGATGCGCAAGCTGGCCCATATTGCGCGCACCTATGATCGTGGCTACGGCCATTTCACCACGCGCCAGAACATCCAGTATAACTGGCCCAAGCTCAAGGATGTACCGGTTATCCTTGAAGAGTTGGCGAGCGTGGAAATGCACGCCATCCAGACGTCCGGCAATTGCATTCGCAATGTGACGACGGACCAGTTTGCTGGCGCCGCCGCCGACGAGATCATTGATCCGCGTCCGGTTGCCGAGATCATTCGTCAGTGGTCGAGCCTGCACCCCGAGTTCAGCTATCTGCCGCGCAAGTTCAAGATTGCCATGACCGGCTCACCAAATGACCGGGCCGCGATCCGTTTCCACGATATCGGCCTGCAGGCTGCGGTGAACGCTGCAGGCGATATCGGCTGGGAAGTATGGGTTGGCGGTGGTCTGGGCCGGACGCCAATGATCGGCAAGCTGCTCAACAGCTTCGTGCCGAATGAGCATCTGCTCGCCTATCTTGAGAGCATTATGCGCGTCTACAACCGCTATGGTCGGCGCGACAACAAGTACAAGGCGCGCATCAAGATCCTGGTGCACGAAGAGGGCCTTGAGACGATCAAGGGGCAGGTCGAGACCGAATTTGCCGAGGTGCGTGGTGGTGTCCTGACCCTGCCGCAGGCCGAGCTTGATCGCATCACCACCTATTTCGCGCCGCCTGCGTTCTCCGACCAGTCGGGCAATACCGTCGACGTGGCCTATCAGTCGATCATTGATCCCGCCTATGGCCGCTGGCTCGACAACAATTTGAACGCCCATAGCCAGCCCGGCTATGCCTCGGTCACCATTTCGCTCAAGCCCGTTGGTGGCGCCCCGGGCGATGCGACCGATGCACAGATGGATGTCGTGGCCGATCTGGCGGAGCGCTATTCGTTCGATGAGTTGCGCGTGACCCACGAACAGAACCTGGTGCTGCCCCATGTGGCCGTCGCCGACTTGCGCGCTGTCTATGATGCGCTGGTGCAAGCCAAGCTTGCTGACGGCAATACCGGTCTGATCACCGACATGATCTGCTGCCCGGGTCTGGATTTTTGCGCCTTGGCCAATGCCCGTTCGATCCCCATCGCGCAGGAAATCTCGCACAAGTTTGCCGCGCCCGAGCGTCAGGCGGAAATCGGTGATCTCAAGATCAAGATTTCAGGCTGCATCAATGCCTGCGGTCATCACCATGTTGGCCATATCGGCATTCTGGGCGTCGAGAAGAAAGGCGGGGAGCTCTATCAGATCACGCTTGGCGGCGACGCAACTGAACAGGCTTCCGTCGGCAAGATCATCGGACCCGGCTTTGAAGCTGATGCGGTTCCTGGCGCGATCGAGAAGCTGGTCGATACCTATATTGCTCAACGTCAAAGCACTGAAGAGAGCTTTATCGAGGCGTATCGTCGCCTGGGTGAGGCCCCCTTCAAGGAGGCTCTGTATGGCGCAGCCTAAAGCCGCCCACGTGCCTGCTGTCCACGACAAGCTGCGGGCACTGGGCATTCTGGCGCTCAATGGGATGTTCGACGAAATGGATGCGGTTGGCGTTTTGCGCCAGGCCGCAACCGATGTGCTGCCCGGTGATCTGGCGATTGTTTCGTCGTTTGGCGCGGATTCGGCCGTGCTGCTGCATCTGGTGGCCCAGGTCGATCCGAGCCTGCCGGTCTATTTCCTGGAAACCGGCAAGCATTTCGTCGAAACGCTGGACTATGTCGAGACGCTGAAAAGGCATCTGGGACTGATCAATGTCCACGCGATCCATCCCAATTCCGAGGATGTTAAGCGCTTTGATCCGGCGGGCACGCTGTGGGAAACCGATCCAGACAGCTGCTGCCATATTCGCAAGACCGAGCCGCTGGAGCCCATCACCGAGCAATATGCCGGCTGGGTGACAGGTCGGAAGCGCTTTCAGACCAAGGAACGCGGTGTGCTGCCGCATTTCGAGCTGACGAGCGATGACCGCATCAAGGTCAACCCGCTGGCCTATTTCAGCGATGCTGACGTCAATCAGTACAAGATCGAGCATGCCTTGCCCGAGCACCCGCTGTTCGCTAAGGGCTACAAATCAATCGGTTGCGCGCCCTGCACCTCGGTGGTTGCCGAGGGTGAGGATCCGCGTGCCGGACGCTGGCGCGGCCTCAACAAGCAAGAGTGCGGTATCCATTTCGATTTCAACGGAGCGATTGCCTCTCCCATGACAGCTTCCAAGCGACATACCCTCTGGAAGGACGGCGCCTTCATGGCTGACCCGTTCCGTGCCTGGAGCGAAGAGAGCGATGCAGCAACGGCCAGCTATACCCATGTGCCGCTGCCCGTGTTTGTTGCTAATCGTGATGCGTTCCTGGCCAACCCGCACCCTCTTGGGCTGCAGGTGTCACCTGGCGACCGGATCGAGGATGTCGAAGCTGATCTGGGGCGCTTTGCCTCGATTGCCATCACATTTCCCGCCTTCACAGACGGTCGCGGCTATTCAACAGCGCGTCTGCTAACTGAACGCTACCAGTACGCTAACGAGATCCGGGCTGTTGGTGACGTATTGCAGGACCAGATTCCGCTGATGCGCCGCTGCGGGGTCAATGCGCTGGTGGTGACACACGAACCCACACGCGACGCCCTGGTGGAAAACCGGCTTCCCGAAGTTGGCATTTTCTATCAACCTGTTGGCACTGCAGAGGTGCCAGTCGGTACGCGCCCCTTCCTTCGCCGCGTCTCCTGATATAAGCGGAGCTTGGTGGTCAGGGTTTACCACCAGGCATGACGAATTCCCTGTAATTTGAGGGCGGTGGCCCTCCAGATGGACTTGAGATCAATGAGCACTGAAATCACCACTGATGTCGTCGTGATCGGCGCGGGCCCCTGCGGGCTGTTTGCTGCGTTCGAACTCGGACTGCTTGACCTCAAATGCCACTTTATCGACATTCTGGACCGCCCCGGTGGGCAGTGCGCGGAGCTGTATCCGGAAAAACCGATCTACGATATTCCGGGCTTTCCCGTGGTGACCGGCCAGGCACTGACCGACAATCTGATGGCGCAGATCGCGCCGTTCGCGCCGGAATTCCACTTCAATCGGATGGTCAACTCCATCGAGAAGCAGGAAGACGGCTCGTTCAAGCTGGCAACCGATGCTGACGAAATCTTCAATACCAAGGTTGTGGTGATCGCTGCTGGCGGTGGCTCGTTCCAGCCCAAGCGCCCACCTGTCGAAGGCATTGAAGCTTTTGAAAACAAGTCCGTATTCTATTCCGTCCGCAAGATGGATGACTTCCGCGGCCAAGACGTTGTGATCGTTGGCGGCGGTGACTCGGCGCTCGACTGGACGCTGAACCTGCAGCCCATCGTGCGGTCGCTGACGCTTGTGCACCGCCGCGATGCCTTCAAGGCAGCACCCGCCTCGGTCAACAAGATGAAGGATCTGGTTGCCGAAGGTAAGGTAAACTTCCAACTCGGCCAGATCGCCAAGCTCGATGGCGAGGACGGGCAGATCAACCATGTGCATCTGACCACTGCAGCCGGCGATCTTTCGGTGCCAGCCACGCGCCTGCTGCCCTTCTTCGGCTTGACCATGAAGCTTGGTCCCGTTGCCGATTGGGGCCTTGAGCTCAACGACAACACCATCGTGGTGGACACCGAGAAGTTCGAAACCTCGGTTCCCGGTGTCTTTGCGATTGGCGACATCAATTCCTATCCGGGCAAGCTCAAGCTGATCCTGTCGGGTTTCCATGAAGCGGCGCTGATGGCGCAGGCTGCCAAGGCAATCGTCGCACCGGGCGAGCGGGTGGTGTTCCAGTACACGACCAGCTCGACCAAACTGCAGAAGAAGCTGGGCGTTGCCTGATGAAAATCCACGTCACTGACCAGGCTGGTGAGCAGCACGAGCTCGAAGGGCTCGAGGGCTGGCGGGTGATGGAAGTCATTCGTGACTGGGGCCTGAACATCAAGGCCGAGTGCGGTGGCGCGCTGAGTTGCGCCACCTGTCATGTCTTTGTCGACAAGGACTGGACCGAGATTGTCGGTGCGCCCAGCGACGAGGAAGAGGATATGCTCGACAGTGTCGGTGACGTCCGCGAGAATTCCCGGCTGAGCTGTCAGATCCTGATGAGTGACGCACTTGATGGTCTCAAGCTCACGCTCGCACCAAGCGCGGCCAAGGACTGAGCTAGCGTTCAATTTCTGTTCGTCGGGTTCGAGAAGTTTAACCTCTATCGGCTAGTGTGATCATAGCGTCGCCCTGGTTTTTTAGAGCGTAATTATATGACCGCGAATAGTTGTGCCGGGTGTCGCAATGCCGACGCCAACTCGTTTGAAATTCCCTTCACCATGGCTTTTCAGCCCATAGTGGACGTCTCGGCCAATCGGGTCTGGGGCTATGAGGCGCTCGTGCGCGGCCTTGCGGGCGAGAGCGCTTTCGACGTGCTTGGTCAGGTAACCGAGAAGAACCGCTACGCATTTGATCAGGCCTGCCGGGTCAAGGCGATCGAGCTGGCCGGCACACGCATCGGCGATGTTGACGCCAAGCTGAGCATCAATTTCATGCCCAATGCGGTTTACGAGCCCAAGGCCTGTATTCGCGCAACGCTGGAAGCTGCATCGCGCATGCAGTTTGATACGCGGCGCCTGATGTTCGAATTCACAGAGAATGAACGCATGGATGATGTTGGCCATATCGGGCACATCGTTTCCGAGTATCGCCGCATGGGTTTCACGACCGCGCTGGACGATTTTGGAGCCGGCTATGCCGGGCTGTCACTGCTGGCCAAGTTCCAAACCGATCTGATCAAGATCGATATGGAGCTGCTGCGTGGCGTCGATACCTCCCCGGTCAAGCAAACCATTATTCGCGGACTTGTCGGCATGGCTGGTGAGCTTGGCATCACCCTGCTGGCCGAAGGCGTCGAGACAGAGGCGGAACTGACCATCCTCAGGGCCGCCGGCATCAAGCTGTTTCAGGGATACTATTTTGCCCGGCCACAGGTGGAGGCCTTCCAGACCATGACCGATATGGCGCTGGCAGCTTAGGGCGCCTTGGCGTTGTCGCTGGCAAGCTTGGTCAGTTCGGGGATAAAGTCGCGCACCATGGGTTGCGGCTGGGTCTCAAAGGGCAGGGGGCGGACAACGCGCATGGCGGCAATGCCAACGCGTACCGTCATCAAACCATTGACCACCCCTTCGCCGAGGCGGGCTGACAGCTTTGCCGCCAGACCCTGCCCAACCAATTGCTCGACCAGCCCATCTGTGAGCACCAGCCCGCCTGTGACGGCCAGATGGGTCAGAATGGTGCCCGTTAGCCTCCAGAAGCCAAAGAAGCCGGGACGGGCGCCGTAGAGCGCCGCAATAGCCCCTGCGAGCCGGACGCTCTCATAGATCACGAATGCAATGTCGACCAAGGCTCGTGGTGAGACCGCGGTGACCAGCGCTACTCGTCGTGCCGACGCCGCAGTCAGCGTCTTGGCGCGCGCGTCCAGTGGTGCCATCAGATTGCGCTCGGCCAGCGCCACAATTTCTTGCCCATCGAACAGGTGCGGCAGATGGTCGGCAACATCCTGACGCGCTCTGGCCTGATCAGGGCGAGCGGCGTAAATGCCAAGCAGCTTGTCCACCACAAGCTTGGCGCGGCGCTGGTCGTTATCGGCGGTCGCCCGCGCCGCATCGCGCTTGAGCGCGTCCAGCATATGCAGTCGCCGAAGGGCAAAGACTTCACGGGTAGCCAAGGCGATCACTGCGACAACAAAGGCGGCGAGCACGCTCAGGCCGACCCAGCCCAGCCATGGGTTGGCGGCAAACAGATCCCGGATCAGACGGTCTGCCGCCAGACCCAGACCCGCCGAGACCAGGATGCCACTGCTGGCCCAGGCGAGGCGGCCCCACCAGCTCATGCGTTTGGGTGGTGGCGCGACAAGCGTTTCCTCGGGCTCACTATCAAAAGGCGTATCGGTCCGGTCCACGGCTGTGGGGGCAAAGGCACGCGGCGCGCGGACGATTGGGGTTTCATCGGCCTTGTCTGGCGTTACGGTCGGGCGTGCGATAGGGGGGTTCATGCGAGCCAGTCTCCCACCAGATAGTCCAGGGCGCGGTCAAACCGGATATGGGGCAGAACCACATCGCCACTAGCATTGCGATCCAGTTCTTGCGGCGGGGTAAAGCGCAGGAAATTCAGTGCGACCGGGTTGCCGTCCTCGAACAATGAGTCAGGCCGTTCTGGTAAGTCGCCGGGAAACAGAGCGATCTCGGTTTTTCCATCATAGGTCATACCGTCCAGTTTCTCGCCCTCAATGGGCGTGCCAACGATAGCGTTGAGCGTCTGGCCGCCCTCTGAGATCGACCCTTCATGGGTGGCCCGGATACCTGCGAGCGCTATGGACCGGGTGTCCGTACCAGCAAAGCGCGCGCGCTTAGTCGCGTTGGACACAAGGCGATTGAGAATGGCCTGCAGCCGGTCATGGCTGGTGTGGTGCACATGGTCGGCTTTGGTCGCGGCAAACAGGATGCGGTCGATGCGTCGGGCAAAGGGGCGTAGCAGGGGATTGGTTTCGCCTTGCCGGAAGCAGGACAATACGGAGGTCAATGCCGTTTCGAGATCTGCCACGGCGGCTGGGCCGGCGTTGAGCGCGCGCAGGGTGTCTACCAGCACGATCTGGCGATCAAGGCGCGCGAAGTGGTCGCGGAAGAACGGGCGCACCACTTGCGCCTTATAGGCCTCGAAACGATGCTCAAGCATAGCGTAGAGGCTTGTGCTGCGCGGGGTGTGGCTGGGAGCGGGCAGGGGCGCAAAGGTCAGCGCGGGTGATCCCTCAAGATCGCCGGGGAGCAGAAAGCGTCCGGGGGGCAAGGTGGAGAGGGCACCATGTTCGCGACTGCGGCGCAGATAGTCTGTGAAGGCGGTGGCCAGTCGCTCTGCGTCGGGGTCATTGGCTTCTGCCAGCGGGTCAATAGCGGCAAGTTGATCGAGGAACGGGGTGGCCTCTTTGCCCGAACCGGGGCGACGGGCCCGTTCAAGCGCCTCGGCGCTCCACTCAGCGAAGCTGAGCCCGAGCAATGGCAGGTCGAGCAGCCATTCGCCGGGGTAATCGACAATGTCGAGATTGAGCGTGGAGGGACCACGCAGGCTTGAGTACCAGTTTCTGGACTGAAATTTGAGCACGATGCGCAGCTGGGATATTCGCCGGGTCCCTTCGGGCCAGGCCGGGTGCTTGCCGGTCAGGGCGTCCAGATGCTGCTCGTAGGTAAAGCGCGGAATTGTAGCGTCAGGGTATTCGGCCAGTCGCGCTCCGATGAAACGGCCTTCAGCCAACGGCGTGAAGCCAGGCATACGGCCGCCGGTCAGCAGATTATGCACAAGGGCCGTGATGAAAATGGTTTTGCCAGCGCGGCTCAGCCCTGTAACGCCAAGCCGCAATGTGGGGGTAAATGCCCCGGTCGCGGCATCGGCCATATTGGACAGGGCAATGCCCAGTTCGTCGACGATGGTCGTTGGAGTTTGGGGCACGCGCTACTCTTTCAATGCACTGGAAAGATAGGGATTCGTAGCGCACGTTCAAGCGCTGATGGATAGGCACAGAGTGCGTGCGCATCTTGTGAGATTGTTAAATTCCCCTGCGGTATTCTGCGGGCTTGTTTTTGTATCCAGAGCGTAGCAGTGGCGGCGCCAAAGTGTTGTTGTCATGCGTAATTCTGCTCTTGCTCAGATAGATCCCCAAAGTTCGCGTTCCAATGACTCCTCATCGGCTCTGCAACTGGCTGTTGCTGAGCATCTTGTGCAGTTGGGGTGTTTGTCAGTTTTGGATCTGGCAGAAGCGACAAGACAGAGCGCTGAATGGGGGCACGGGCTATCCCACGTACTGATAGCTGGCGGCCATGTCCGTCGCATACAGTACTATCAGGCGCTGGCAGACGTGTCCGGTGTACCGTTCGTCAACCTGCTCGAACTGCCAAGCGATCCGAGCGTGGTCGAGGCCGCAGACAGGTTCGATTACACCGAGCGCAATGTCACGCCCTGGCGCATGAATGGGGGACGGATGCTGGTGGCGACCACTAGCATTACTGATGAAGTACGCGCCTGGGCCTGGTCGCGATACGGCGACGCCTATGACTTTGTGATCACCTCGCCCTACGACATTCTGTGGCAGACACAGACACTGTTTCGTGATCATGACAGCCACAAGGCGCGTGAAGGTCTCTATGAGTGGAAGCCGCAGCATTCGGCCAAATTCACCGTTACCAAGGCACAGAAAGTAACAATGCTCGTCTGCGTGGTCGGGCTGGTTCTGGCGCTTGTCATTGCGCCGCTGCCAACCGCGATCGCGCTGATGTCAGCGGCGACGGCCCTTTACACGCTGACCTTCGTTTTCAAGTTCATTTTGACTTGGGTGGGCGCGAGCCGACGGGCGGATATCGCGATCTCCGACGAGGCAGTGGCCAGTCTGGTGGACCGCGATTTGCCGGTCTACACCGTGCTGGTGCCGATGTATCGCGAAGCGCGGGTCTTGCCGCTGCTCGCTCAGGCGCTCAAGGGGTTAGACTATCCTGCCTCCAAGCTCGAGGTGAAGCTGGTCCTGGAAGAGGACGATGATGAAACCATCAGCGCGGCCAAAGAGCTGGATCTGCCCGGCAATTTCGAAATCATTCGCGTGCCGCCAAGCCAGCCCAAGACCAAGCCGAAGGCCTGCAATTACGCGCTGCAGTTTTGCCGTGGTGAATATCTGACGATCTATGATGCCGAGGATCAGCCGGAGCCGGATCAGCTGAAAAAGGCCGTGCTTGCGTTTCAGACGGCCGAGGACAGTCTGGTCTGCGTGCAGGCGCGCTTGAACTATTTCAACCGCGGTGAGAACTGGCTGACCAAAATGTTCACGCTGGAATATTCCCAGTGGTTCGACTTCCTGCTGCCCGGGCTGGACGCTCTCAACGTTCCGATTCCATTGGGCGGGACATCCAACCACTTCAAGCTGGCAGCACTGCGTCAGGTCAATGGCTGGGACCCCTATAATGTAACCGAGGATGCCGATCTGGGTATTCGTCTGGCTCAGGAAGGGTTCACCGTAGGCGTGATCAACTCCACGACCTATGAAGAGGCCAATGGGGTGATGTCGAGCTGGGTCAAGCAGCGCAGCCGCTGGATCAAGGGCTATATGCAGACCTGGCTGGTGCATATGCGCGATCCGGTTCACCTCTATCGCTCGATCGGCCCGGTGGGGTTTTTCAGCTTCCACTTTTTCATCGGCGCACCGGCATTTACTGTGCTGCTCAATCCGATCCTATGGGCCATTACACTGTTGATGTATGGCGCCAAGCTTGAGCCGTTTGGCTGGCTGTTTGTCGAGCCGTTCGGCACGCTGGCGCTGTTCAATCTCGTCGTCGGTAATCTGTTTCTGGTCTATTTCGGCGTCGTGGCGGCGCTCAAGCGTCGCTATTACGATCTGGTCGTGGTGGGCCTGACGCTACCCTTTTACTGGGTGCTGCACTCAGTCGCCGGCTACAAGGCGCTCAAGCAACTGATCACCAATCCCCATTACTGGGAGAAAACCGAGCACGGTACATCCTCGTTCACGCAGGCCAAGCTGGACGACGCACAGAAGAAGCGTGCCACATGAGTGCGATGTCAGCATCATTGCCGCGTATCGTGCCTAAGAAGACATGGGTCCGTCCCGCTGCGATCGGTCTGCTGACCGCTATGGTCCTGTTGCTGCTGGGTGGCAATCTGGCAGGTAATGGGGCACTCGAGCGTTCGGTTGCCGCCCAGGACATGCTGTTGCGATGGGAGCAGGGGAGCCTGCTGCAGGGACTGATTGACTGGCTGGCAGGCTGGTTTATCGGCGTTGTTGACCAACGGACCGCGCTGGCGCTGATCTACATCACCGTGGCCGCGGTCGGCGCAGCCGCGCTGTTCCGCCAACTGCGTACCAGTGACTGGCCTCTGGTGCCCGCCGTGCTGGCACTCCTGCTGGTGGTGTCGCATCCCATGCTCCTGCAAACCGTCACGACGGCGGGGCCTGAATTTCTGATAGTCATCGCGACGGCGCTGCTTATTCCCGGACGACGGGGACTTGAGGCCGTCGGCGACGCGCAGTCGGTCATCAACTACGGGCTTATCCTGCCGCTTTTGCTGATGGCGGGGCCGTCGCTGGCAGCGCTCATTCCATTTTTACTGCTGGCTGTACCGCTGAGCGATCCAGAAGCGCGTCGCCGGCCCAGAGCCTTTCTGGCCATGTTGCTGGTGGGGATCGTTCCGGTGCTGATCATCGTGTTGGGGGTGGTCGTTATTGCAGCGCGGAGCGGTATCGGACCCGGAGCCCTGATCGCGCCATTCATGCGGGCCTTTGAGGCGCAACAGTCGTCGCTCATGGGCCCAGTGGCTCTGATGGCGCTCAGCGCGCCTGTGGGGTTCGCTGTCTTGTTGCATGCGCTTATTCCGGATCGTCGCCGCAAGGTTTTCACAAGCGCCATGGTGGCGGTAGTGCCGCTCTATCTGGCGGTTGGCAACAGCCTTTTTGCCTTCAATCTGTCGCCGTGGCTGCCAGCAGTCGCCCTTATGGCGGCCGCTTTGGGCTGGCTGGCTGCAACGCGTATCCGGTCCTGGATGCACTGGCTCGTGTTGCTGCTGCTGCTGGCGGGGTCGGCGGCAAGCTGGTGGCTGGCACCACACTGGTCGCAGCCGGGCTGGCTGGACGGGCTGATGCCCATCCAGTTGTTCGGGTGGCAGGTCGGCTAAGCGCCAGTCTTGCTGGTTTCGTAGCCGATCTCCGCCATGTCGTACGGCGTGGTCTGGTAGATCTCATTGATCCAGTTCTGGAACAAGAGATGCGCGTGGCTGCGCCAGCGGTTTTCCGGCGTGGCTGTAGTGTCGCCATTGGGAAACAGATTGGCCGGTGGCGGGGTTGTCAGACCTGCCGAAATGTCCCGATCATACTCGTCGGCAAGGGATCGATTGTCATATTCGAGATGGTTCAGGAAATGCACGGCCCGGTGTTTTTCATCGCCCAGCATCGAGATGCCGATATCGGGATTATCGATGAGCACTTCGAGGTCCGGCCCCAGCGTGGTGCGGTCAATGTCGTTGTAGCGCGAGACCGGGATCATCGGGCTGTCGGAAAAACCGCGCAGATAGGGCGAGCGGGTGTTAACGACCTCGTGCCGGAACACGCCAAATGCCTTCTCAGCCATGCGGTAACGCTTGGTGCCGTGGAAGTGGTGCAGTGCTGCCTGAGCGCCCCAGCAGATGAACATGGTATGGTGCACATTGGTCTGTGTCCAATCCATGATGTCGAGCATTTCGGGCCAGTACCGCACCTCCTCAAAAGGGATGTTGGCAATGGGTGCACCGGTTACGATGAAGCCGTCGAACTTGCGGTTCCGGACCTCTTCCCAGGTGCTGTAGAAAGAGTTGAGATAGTCCTCGGGCGTGTTCTTGGACTGGTGTTCGGTGACCCGCACCAGGGTCAAATCTACCTGGAGTGGGGTGGAGCCGATTAACCGGGTGAACTGGGTCTCGGTGCGCTCCTTGTTGGGCATCAAATTGAGCAGGCCGATTTCGAGCGGGCGAATATCCTGCCGCGCGGCGCGGCTGGAATCCATGACATTGACGCCCTCGTCTTCGAGGGTTTTGCGGGCGGGCAGGTCGTCGGGAATTCGGATAGGCATGGCAGCCTCTTAGCTGGCGATCATCACAATACGATTCAAGCGGGGCGCGCCTCCAAAAATGGAGAACGCGCTAGCGCATTCGCTTGTCGATGGCCGCTGCCATCAGGTCGATGAATTCGTCGCCGTCACGCACCAGAGCGAGATCGGAGGCTTCCACCACATAGCCGAAATTGTCGGCCAGCATCTGGTAGCGAGGCAGGCGGTCATGCAACAGCGCCTCAAATCCCCAGGCGCCGAAGCCAGTGGGGTCTACGTCACTGTCTTCCAGGATGCCGTGGATCAATTTGTACTCGGCCCATTTCTCAACGAGAAACTGCGGCGGGTAGTACATTGGCTTGGGGCTCTTCTTGAACCGCCGGATCAACTCGGCGGCGTCCGAGCCAGTGCCGCGGATGTAGAGCAGGGTGGTCGCGCCGGCCAATGTCTTGATCACGGGGTCTTCGGGGTCGGCCGGATCGACAACCTCGATCAGCGAGCCACCCGTGTCGGCGATGAAATTGTCATAGCCATAGAGCGCCTTGGCACGCTCGACGAAGTGGGGCACATCGTGCAGCGCGGCAATCTCGGCAACGCGGTGCTGCTCCTGGCGGCGCTGATATTCGGCCAGCGGCAGGCCATGCTTGTCTGGGTCGCCGGGCGTCCCCAGGTAGCTTGAAAGGGGGTCAAGGTTCTCAAACGTCAGGTTTGAGGAGATGTAGATCGAATCCGACCGCAGCAGGTCCGCGAGAAACGGGACCTTCATCGCTTCGCGCTTGAAATTGTCGACGATGGCTTCGCCCATATAGCGCGTACCGATGCGGTAATCGGCCGAGTAGTGAAACCAGTTCGACGCGCGCAGCATAGCGGAAAGCCGCGTCTTGCCGACGCCGGCCATGCCAAACACCGTCACGGCGCGGTTTGGTGACTTAATGAATTCATCGGCAGACTTGAACAGCATAAAACGCCCCGGACTTCAGGCCTTTCCCAATAATGCAAGCGCCCCCGCTTCACAAGCGGGCGGCAATTTCTGCCGGATGCTCGGACTCAATTGCCGGTTATGGCAGGCGTTGTCGCGGGGTTTGCCAAGATTACCCAATGGATTCAACGGACAAGGGAGTTGGCATCGCGCTTGCATTGATAAAGGGGAACGCGTCGCAGGGCGCAAACGAGGTTTACGGAGTATCTCATGGGCATTTATGGCGCTCTTTCCAGTGCGGTGACGGGTCTGCGGGCCCAAGCGCACGCGTTGGAAAACATTTCGGGCAACATCGCGAACTCGCAGACGACGGGTTACAAGCGCATTGAGACCGATTTCCTCGATCTGATCCCTGATGCGCCGCTCAAGCGCCAGGTTCCGGGTGCAGTGCTGGCGCAATCGCGCGGCACCAATGAAGTGCAGGGTGACATTAAGACCGTGTCGAACGAGACCTTCGTGGCGCTCAATTCGAACGGCTTCTTTGTGGTTGAGCCCAAGATCGGGCAGTCAGACGGCAATTCGGTGTTTGCGGGTACCAATTTTTACACCCGTCGCGGCGACTTTGAGATCGACAAGGACGGTATGCTCGTCAATGGCGCCGGCTACTACCTCAAGGGCCTGCCTATCGATACCACTACCGGCAATATTTCGGGTTCCGTGCCTGAAGTCATCAAGCTGTCCAACGCCTTCCTGCCTGCGCAGGAGACCAACCGCATCAACTATCAGTCCAACCTGCCGCAGTTGCCCAAGACGACGGCCTACAACGCGACCGTCTATAACAGTGAGCTGCTGGAGCCGAACAAGTATGCCGGCTATGCGGGGGCATCGACTGCCGCAAATATGGCTGGTGGTGCGCTGACCGGCACTGACGGTGCCGCTACAGTCTTCAACGTTGGCGAAACAGTCAGTCTGAACGTGAATGGCACGGCGGTGACGTTTGAGTTTACCAATGGCGGTGCCGCTGCCACCGGCAATCAGGCCATCGACATCACGACTGCCCCAGCGCAGGTCGCGACTGTTCTGGCAACAATGCAGGCCTCGTTGCGCTCCGCAGGTGGTCCCGCAGCTTCCAGTGCCATTGTCGATATCAATGGTGGTAATCTACGGATCAACCTTGGTACCGATTACCACGCCAAGTTCTCGGTAACCGGCGGCACGGCCGCACAGTTGACTGCCCTGGGCCTGACAAATCCGAGTGCATCCACTGTGCCTACACGTCCTGCCGTGACCACGATTGCAGCGAGCGATGACACGCTGTTCAAGTCGAACTCCGTCGCTGGTGGCGCCATCACGGTCTATGCATCGAACGGTGCGCCAGCCAACGTGCAGATGCGCTGGGCCAAGATCGACAGTGCTGCTTCTGGCGGTTCCGATACGTGGAACCTGTTCTACATGTCGGATAGTGCTGCCACCGGCAGTTCGCCGATGTGGACCAATACCGGTCAGACCTACACCTTTGGTGCAGATGGCTCGCTGGTGGCGCCTGGCGTCTCCACGACCACGCTGAACAATCTGACAATCAATGGTGTCGCCATTGGCAATGTCGAACTCAAGCACGACACCAACGGCGTCTCCCAGTTTGCTGACGTGAACGGCACGGTGAATGTGTCGACACTGAACCAGAACGGTTACGGCGCCGGTGAATTCGTCTCGGTGGCCATCAATGATAGCGGTCGTGTGGTCGCTACCTATTCGAATGGTGAGCGTATCGACATGGCGCAGGTGGTGACGGCCGAATTCAACGCCATCAACCAGCTCAAGCGTCTGGACGGCGGCGTGTTTGCTACCACATCTGAATCGGGTGAAGCGATCCTCGATCTGTCCGGTTCGGGCATCATCGGCGGCTCGCTCGAAGCATCCAATACCGACATTTCGGACGAGTTCACCAAGCTGATCGTGACGCAGCAAGCCTATGCAGCTGGCACCCGCATCGTCACCGCAGCGGACAAGATGCTGCAAGAAGCACTCAACATGATCCGCTAGGCGGATAGACCAAAAGTAGGGTCCGGGGCGTGCGCTCCGGGCTTAGTCCCTTCGTGAGGAGCCCGGTCTATGGGTCTGACGACATCACTTACCAACGCTGTGTCTGGTCTGCGGGTCAATCAGGATTCGCTTGGGCTCGTCAGCCGTAACATCGCCAACTCCGGAACGCCTGGCTATCACAAGCAGTCGCTCAACGTTGTCGACTACAACACGCAGACCAGCTCGTATGCGCGCAGTGTCGGCGCCAACCGCGCGTTCAATGCCAGCCTGCAGACCTATTACAACCGGCAGGTGTCGGACACCGCCAACTCGTCGATCCAGGCATCCTATCTGGATCGCCTGCAGGGTTTTCTGGGCAAGCCGGGTACGGCTGGTTCGCTCGATACGCTGTTCAGCGATCTGCAAAACTCTCTGCAGAGTGTGGCGACGAGCCCTGACGATTATACAACACGTTCAAATGCGGTTGCATCCGCCCAGAACATGGCCGAGACGCTCAACCGGTTGTCCAACACCATCCAGGGGATGCGGCAGGAGACCGAGGGGCAGATTGCCTCGAACGTTCACAACATGAACGGCATGCTGAACTCGCTCGCCGAGGTCAATAACCGCATGCTGGACCTTGGCATGACCGATAGCGCGCGCTCAGCGCTGCTTGATCAGCGGGACCGCCTGGTCGGCTCTGTTGCCGAACTGATTGACGTACGCGCCGACTATCGCGGTGACGGTACAGTTGCGCTGATGACGCGCTCGGGTGTTGGTCTGCTGGATAATGGTGTTTCCACCTTCTCGTTCGAGAGCGCCGGCAGCCTGTCGGCAAATTCGGTGTTTGACCCCAATTCCAGCGAGAACAAGGTCGGCAAGCTGTCGCTGACAACCCCGTCCGGTCTGACGATCGATCTGGTGACCCAGGGCGTGCTGCAGGGCGGCGAGCTGGGCGGTCTGGTGACGCTGCGCGACAAGACACTGGTTGAGGCGCAGGAGCAGCTGGACGAGATCGCCTCTGGGCTGGCGCAGGCCTTCTCAACGGTCAAGAACCTCGGCGTAGCGGCCACTGATGGCGTTGCCAATGGTTTTGACATTGACCTGACAACGCTCAAGCCAGGCAATGACGTGCTGTTCACCTACTCGGAAAATGGGGTGAACAAGCAGGTCCGGGTGGTCAATTCGACCGATCCCGTGGACTATATGGATGCCTCGGGCCAGCGAGTCATCGGTATTGACCTGTCGGGCAATTCCACCGCTGCTGCCGCTGCTCTGAATGCGAAGTTCTCAGGGCTGGCGATCTCCAGCACGGGTGCCGGCAATCTGCGGATCCTGGATGACGGCGCGATTGGCGCTACGGACGTCAAGACCGCAGTGGCACGCTCTACATCGACGGGTCTGCAGGGCGCCGGATTGGCCTTCAACCTGTTCGTCGATCAGGGCAATACGGCTTTCACCAACAATCTGGACAGCGATCCGCCACAGAAGCAGGGCTTTGCGGCCCGCATCTCGGTCAATACCGCGATTGTGGCCAACAACAAGCTGATGGTGCAGCACGAGGTCGGGGGGACGCTGGGCGACGCCGACCGTGCCAATTACATCATCGACCAACTGGCCTCGATGAGCTTTACCTCGGGCGGCAATCCGGCGGCCAATGCCGACAAGTTCCAGCTGACGGGCAATCTGGGCAATCTGATTGGCCAGGTGCTGGGTTTTCAGGGCGGCAATATCAATGCCGCGCTGACCAAATATGATGATCGGCAACTGACGCTGGACACGATTTCGGACCAGATGCAGACCGAATACGGCGTCAATCTGGATGAGGAAATGGCGCGCCTGATGGAATTGCAGAACGCCTATGCGGCCAATGCCCGTGTGGTGTCGGTGGTCAAGGAACTGCTCGATGCCCTGTTGGGCGCGGTGTAACGGAGTAGCGTGAGATGATCGTCAACAAATCCATGTTTCCGCTTCAGACCGGTTTTGGTGTGATCACCAAGATGCAGGAACGCTTCTCCGACCTGCAGATGCAGCTTGGTACGGGCATGAAGGCCTCCACGCTGGCTGATATGGGGCGCGACTTGCCATTGTCGCTCTCTGTTCGCTCGCGCCTTGGCAAGATCGAAGGCTATTCCGCCAATATCGCTACAGTCGACCTTCGCCTGAGCTTTCTCGACAAAACCATGTCGCGCTTTGACTCGATTGAAGGTGAAGCCCGCAATTCTGCGGTGCAGGGCCAGTACGGCACCAACAATATCAACATGGCCACCTTGCCCAGCCTATCCAAGGCACGGCTCGATGAGACGGTCACGCTGCTTAATTCAGACGTCAATGGCCGCTACCTGTTTGGTGGTTCCAACACCGATACTGCGCCTTTGCCAACCACCGATGTGCTGCTGGATGGACAATCCGGCAAGGCCGGCTTCAAGACCGTTGTGAGTGAACGCAAGGCAGCGGACGCAGGCATGGATGGTCGTGGCCGTCTGGGCTCGACGCACACGGTGGGCACCACGGCGGTGGCGCTGGCGGAAGACGGCGTGCACCCGTTCGGAATGAAGGTGTCGACTGTGTCGACCACCAGCAGCGCCGTTACTGTTACACAGCCGACGCCGGGCACCTTGCCATTGGGCGATGAGGTATCAGTTACCTTTGCCGCGACGCCGGCGCCCCAGATTGATTCCGGTCACACTATTACGATGGGTTTTGAGTTGCCGGACGGCACCAATACCCAGATCACGCTGCGCGCTGTTACAGCTGCAGAGGCATCGGGCGCCATTGACGAGTTCGTCATTGGGGCAGACGCCGAAGCGACTGCAGTGAACTTCAAGGCCACGCTTGATGCCAAGCTGGTCGATGTCGGTTCCAAGGAACTCGCCGGCGCCTCCAATTTCGTCGCGGCGAAGAACTTCTTCAACGGCCCAGGCGAGCCCGTGCTGCGGGTGCAGGGAAATCCTGCCACGGCAACAGCGCTGCGGGTCGCCGACTCTTCGGACACGGTGATGTGGTATCAGGGCCAGTCGCCAGCGGTTGCGGCCGAGGGCCTGGGCCGCATGGACATCAGCTCGGCAACAGACACCGTGACCCTTTCAGAGCGTGCGCCCAGCTCCGCGAGCTATGGTTTCCAGATTACGGGCGTCTCGGCCGACACAGCCAATATCGACACAACATACACGGCGGCCGACCCCAGTTCGGTCAATGTACAGTTCACCGGGGTTCCGGCTGCTGGTGAGGCTGTCAATGTGACGCTGACCGAGCCGGGCGGCAATACGCGCACGCTTACGCTGACGGCCGTGACCGGCAAGGCGGGGCCGGGACAGTTCACCATTGGCGCCGATGCCAATGCCACGGCGACGAATTTTTCCAAGGCGCTCAATATCGTTGCTACCGAAGCTGCCATTGCCGCGGAAGGCAATCCGCGCCAGACGGTCACCTCGCAGATCGATGACTCGACGCGGGTAGCCTATGGCGTTGAGGCCAACGAATCCGGCCTGCTGCGGCTCGTGCGCTCGCTGGCCTCGCTTTCGGTCGAGACCTATCCGGACAGCGATGCCAGCTCCAAGGAACGCTACGACGCCATGGCCCGCCGGCAGCAGCTGGAACTGTCGGAATCGCACAATTCCGAACGCGGTTCGGTCGAAATCATGACCATGGAACTGGCGATCGCGCGCAAATCGCTGCAAAACTCCACGTCGCGTCACACCGATTACAAGGCGCAGCTGGACAACCTGCTCAGCGACGTGGAGACGGTCAGCAAGGAAGACGTGGCCATGGAGATCCTGGCGCTGCAGACCCGGCTGCAGGCGAGCTATCAGGTGACCTCGATGGTGAGCCAGCTCAGCCTCGCCAACTTCATCTAATCGACAGCCAACGGCTAAACAAAAAGCCCCGCAGTGATGCGGGGCTTTTTGTTTAGGCATGTGATGGGCTCAGGAGCCGCGCAGGCCCGTCGCAATCTGGCGGTTGAGGCGCACCAGCACGTCGAGGCGCTGCGCCGCGGGGGCTGGCTCAAGCAGAATTTCGCGGGTTTCGTTCAGAATGAAGAGGCCCAGATTGGCAATATTCTGACGAATTTCGTGGGGCAGGGGGCTGTCTTCCTTGGTCACCGAAGACATGAAGATGGTCCACAGCTTGCGATTGAAGGTCAGTGCCACCTTCAGTTCTTCGCGCGTCCCGGTTTCCCACTCGTCCTTGACACGCTGGATACCTGCAGCGGCCTTCATCAGCAGGGCTGACTCACGCTCGCGGGGGTTCTCAACTGCCTTGGTCGTCTGCTGGTAAGCCTGGGCGCCTTGCTGATACATGGTTCAAGAGATCCTGTTCATATTCGATCAGCCTATGGGCGGCCTTCAGAGCTTTGTAGAGAGCCCCGGTTAATATCTCGTTATTGATTTCGTTGACTATTTCAGCGGCAGAAGGAACTGCGGCGAGAAAATCGTTGATCAGCGAAAAGTAGGTTTCGCGGCCATTGCTGATGTCGCCCTCGATATACATCAGCTGCACCGAGAGGTAGATGCGCTTGGCCGGGGTATCTGCGGTCTTGGTGGTCAGGATGTCCTTTTCCCGCAGGATCGGAGACTTGCCATCAATGAAGAGCCGGGTGCGTTGATCCGAATTGGTGATGATGCAATTGCCCACCAGCAGTTTCTCGCCGGGCTTGAGTTCCACCTTGAGCGCCATGTGACCAGTCTCCCAGACTCTGTATCTGCGTGACCTCTACCCTGCCATGGCGTCGAAAACAATGAAGGCGGGCCGAGGCCCGCCTTTGTCTGTTGTCAGCCTTGCCTGCGGATTAACGCAGCAGCTGCAGGATCGACTGGTCAGCCTGGCTGGCCAGGGAAAGCGAGTTGGACGACAGCTGCTGGCGGGTCTGCAGTGCCAGCAAGTTGGCCGCTTCTTCGTTCATGTCGGCCAGGGTCAGGTTGCCGGCGCCGGTTTCCAGCGTGTCAATCATGGCCTTGGTGAAGTCCTGACGGTTCTGCACGATCGAAAGGTTCGAACCAAAGGTCGATGCCTGCGAGCGAACACTATCCAGAGCGGCCTTCATGTCGGTGAGCAGCGAGTCGATGGTGGTATCGCTGTCGAGCTGTTCTTCCTCGAGTGAGGTTGGCACGCCCAGATTTGCGGAGTTAATGGTGCCGCCGTTCTTGGTCTGGATGTCGATCGAGGAGGTGCCCGTCTCGTTAAAGGTGATGGTCAGCTTGTCGCCGCGCATCAGGTTGATACCGTTGAACGAGGCGTCATCGGCGAGCTTATCGAGCTGATCGCGCAGTTCGTTAAACTGGGACGCAAGGCCAGCGCGGACGGAGTTGCCAGAAATTTGGCTTGTGGAAGTTGAGCCGTCGATCTTGCCGTTGGATGCACCCTCGATATCGAGCTTCTGGGTCGACTGGTTTTCGATGCGTAGCTTGCCGTTGTCGTTCGAAGCGCGAATCTTGCCGGTCAGGTTGGTGTCGGCGTTGATGCTCGCGACCAGTTGATCAACGGTTTTTGCGGCAAACGTGTCGGTGATGGTGGTCACGGTACCAGAGGCGATTGCACCATTGGTCGAGCGTGCGGTGGTGTTGGCACCTATGCCTACCGCAGTACCGAGGGTCGTGTCGCTGGCAGTGACGTCGAAATTGCTGCCGTCGACACGCGAGAATGTGAGGCCTGCAGCGTTTTCGGCGATCGTGAAGCCACTGGCGCCGCCCAAAGCGCTCTTGAGCGCAGCGAGCTGACCGGTAGTGGTAGCATCGAACGTGTAGCTCACAGTCGTGCTGCCGGACGACAGTGTCAGTGTCTTGCCGCTGAGTGCAGAGAGATCCGGGTCGTTGGTGTTGGCTGTGAAGTCCGTTCCACCAGTGGGTGCGAGAGACGCGGTTACAGCGGTGGTAGCAGCGCCAGCAGTCAGGCCCGCATGTTGGGCGGCAGTGCCGCCAACTGTAACGGTTTCACCCTTGGTGCTTTCAAGGCTCAACTGACCGTTGACGACAGAGGCTGTCAGCCCGCCAGTGCCACCAGAGGCCGCGCCCAGCGCGGTGTTGATCTTTTCAGCCGCCGTGCTTGCGGTGTCGGTATCGGTCAGAGCGACCGTGATGGAGCTTCCGCCATTGAGCGAAGTCGCCTGCAGCGTCACGTTGCCATTTCGGCCAAGCGTTGCGCCTGGGCCCACAAAACCATTGTTGGCAGGCTTCAGTGTATTCGTAAGAGAAGTCGTTTGGTCAGCTGCGAAAGCGCCGCCGCTGAAGGTCAGTTCCTTTGCAGCCGAAGTGCCGATAGCTGTTGCATCGACGGAAAGTGAAGCCGTCTGGAATGATTTGTCCTGGCGTGCCTGGCGCAGCGTCGACTGCATCGATTCCAAAGTCTTGGTCATGGCCGAGAGGCCGTTATCCGCAGCCTTGAGGGTCTGGATGCCGTTGGCCATGGAGTCCATGAGCGCATTCAGATCGCTGGACCGGTTGGTGAGGCCCTTGGCGGTAAACCAGTTGCTCGGGTTGTCCAGGGCAGAGTTGACCTTATTGCCGGTGGACAGACGAGTCTGCGCCACTGCCATCATGTCGGCCGTGCCCTGAAGTGCGAGTAGATTCGACCGGACGGCCTTTGAGAGTGAAATGTCTGACATTGATGCGATCCTTGCCCTGGGCCCGTCGCGGCCCCGTTGGCAATATGGTTAACAGCAACTTTATTAATGGGGTGTTAATCGCGCTTGTTAAGGTCGCATAAACTTCAATTAACGGGCGCAAAGCGACCGGTTTTGCTGGGTTTTCGCTGTTTTTGCGCAAAAGGGAAGGGGCGGGCCTTGCGGCCCGCCCCTTCGAATCGGATTGGATAGGTTCGTGTAGAAATTAACGGATAAGCTGGAGAACCGACTGGTCCTGCTGGCTGGCCAGCGAGAGCGAGTTGGAAGCCAGCGACTGACGGGTCTGCAGTGCCAGAAGGTTGGCAGCTTCAGAGTTCATGTCAGCCAGGGTCAGGTTGCCAGCGCCATCCTTGAGGGTGCCGATCATGGAGTTGGTGAAGTCTTGGCGACCCTGCACGATGGACAGATTCGAACCAAAGCTCGACGCCTGCGAACGAACGTCGTTCAGTGCGGTCTTCAGCTTGGTAAGCTCGGCGTCGATGTTGGTATCGCTGTCGAGATCCTTGGCTTCGATGGTAGTCGAGACACCCAGGTTTGCCGAGTTGACTGTCTGGCCGTTCTTGGTCTGGATGTCGATGGACGACGTGCCAGTTTCGTTGAAGGTGATGGCCAGATTGTCGCCGCGCAGCAGGTTGATACCATTGAAGGAGGCATCGTCTGCCAGCTTGTCGAGCTGATCGCGCAGTTCATTGAACTGAGTGGCCAGGCCTGCACGGACGGTGTTGCCAGCAACTTCGCTAGTTGCTGTACCGGAACCCGAGATGCTGCCGCCGGAAGCGCCGGTGATATCAAGCTTCTGAGTGGACTGGTTTTCGATGCGGAGCTTACCGTTGTCGTTGGAAGCACGGATCTTTCCGGTCAGGTCGGTATTGGCGTTGATGTCGCTGACCAGCTGGTCAACGCTCTTGGCTGCGAAGGTGTCCGTGATAGCGGTCACCGTACCCGTGGCAGTGACGCCGTTGGTCGAAGATGTCGAGGTGGTGGCACCACGACCCAGGGCGGTACCAAGAGCGGTATCGCTGGTTTCAACAGTGAAGTCGCTACCGTCTGTGCGCCCGAAGTCGACGCCACCTGCAACGCCTGCAGCGCTGAAGCCTTCAGCCGATGCTGCAGCTGCCAAGGCAGCTTTCTGGCCTGTCGCCGCACCGGTGAATGTATACGAGAAGGTGTTGCCACCCTCACTGGTTACAGTCACCGTCTTGCCGGAGAGTGCCGACATATCTGGATCGGCAGCCGAGAAGTCAGTGCCGCCGGCGCCAGCAAGTGTTGCCGCTGTTGCCGAGCCTGCCGCACCGGCCGCCAAGCCTGCAGCCTGAGCTGCTGCGCCGCCGACGGTAACAGTCTCACCTTTGCTGCTTTCCAGCTGGAGCTGGCCGTCCACAACCGTTGCTGAGAGACCACCAGCGCCGCCAGTGGCAGCAGCCAGAGCGGTATTGATCTTTTCAGCAGCAGAAGTAGCGGTATCGGTTGCTGTCAGGTTCACGGTCAACGCATTGCCGCTGTCGAGCGAGGTTGCCTGAAGGGTCAGAGCGCCGCCATTGCCGAGGGTGTTGCCGCCGGCGACAAAGCCGTTGTTGCCGGTTTTCGTAGAGGTGCTCAGCGAAGTGGACTGAGCCGAGTCAAAGGCCCCGCCGCTAAAGCTGATAGACTTGGCCGATGTGGTGCCAATGGCCGTTGCGTCAACCGTCAGAGAGGATGTCTGGAACGACTTGTCCTGACGTGCCTGACGCAGGGTCGACTGCATCGACTCCAGCGTCTTGGTCATGGCCGAAAGACCATTATCAGCAGCCTTGAGAGTCTGGATGCCATTGGCCATGCCATCGAGAAGCGAGTTCAGGTCGCCAGCGCGGTTGTTGAGGCCCTTGGCGGTGAACCAGTTGCTCGGATTGTCGAGGGCCGAGTTGACCTTATTACCGGTGGAGAGGCGGTTCTGCGTCTCGGCCATCATCGAAGCGGTCGATGTCAGCGAATTGAGGTTGGCGCGAACGGCCTTGGAGAGCGAAATGTCAGCCATGTGTACTAAATCCCTTCTAGGAGTACTCAAACAAAGTTGCCTCTTCCTGAGGCGTGATCACATTCGTCCGGCAGCCTCTAAAGAAGCGTTAAGCGGGGGGTGAAAATTTGGGCAAATTCCAACGGAGAATTTATCCTGCCGGAAGCCAAAAAAACCCGGAAACCGGGGCTTTGAAGAGAATGTGATGTGGCTGGCTGGTAAGGTTCTATTAAGGATCTGGGGCGGCTTGGCGACTAATCAATGGTCTGCGCAGCCGTGTCACTCGAGCTAGGCGATCAGATCCTTGAGCCTGGCTTGGGACTCCTCAGGGATAGTGCTGGCACCAATCCGGATGATCAACTGTTCCATGGTCTGCGGCGTCGGCGACAGGGCGCCTGCGATCACGGCCGCGGCGAAGGTCGATGTGCGATCCTTGCTGGGGGGCGGTTCGGGATTTGGCTGGGCCTGCGCGTCGCGATTGGGGAACTGACCATTATTGCTGGCGCTGGGTGTTTCGGGCGTGGCAGGCGTACTATTGGGCAGCATGGGGCGTTCAGCGGAAATGGGGCGCTGGCGAATGTCTGCTACATTAATGGTACCCGATAAGGCCGCACTGGGCATTACTGGAGTGATCATGACGCTGTCCTTGCATCAACAAAATGCCATTGGATAGCTTTGGGGCCAACCTCCTTGCTTTCGATTACTTTAATTGATTGAAATTGATTCAAATAAAGGCGAAATTAAAGGGCGCGGTTGACTGCTATGCCGCGTGCTGAACTTGCCGGGTCTGCTGTGATGGTGCCGGCGCGACCGTAAGCCTTGGCCTTGTTCTGCTGGCCCACCACTTTGGCCACATCGGTCAGGATATCTTCGGTGACGTTGCGGGCTGTTGCGAGCACGCGCAGGTTCTCGGCCATCTGGGTCGCCAGTGCCTCGTGGCCATGGCGCAAGCGATCAACTGAATCGGGTGCTTCCTGCTGGAGGCGGGCGGTCTGGCGCTGCACGGAACGAGCGAAGCTGACATAGTCCTGTGCCATCCGGGCCTTTTCGGGCGTGAGTTTGCTTGCGTCGCGCAAATGTCCGGCCCGCAGCAGGGTGGTTTCCTGGTTCATGACATTGACCAGGGCTGCAAGAGCTGACTCGGCCAGTTGGCACAGTTCTCTGGCCGGCATGTTATCGAGGGCGGCGAGACGGGCTGCAGCGGTCATTTGTAGACTCCAGTGGTCGGCATGATCTTGTTCTGATTGTTGGATGCTTCCTGCATGGCGAGCAGGTCGGGCAGGAGTTGTTCGGCAATGCCCAGGCCACCATTCTGCGACAGGGTGTCGGCCATCTGTTCGGCCTGCATGGACCGCCAGGTCTCTTCGCCGAAGCCGCCGCCCATGGCGCTCTCGTCAGTTTTGAGGCTGGTGAAGAGTTGTTTGGTCAGCGTGTTGAGGAAAACGCCTTCAAATTCCTGGGCCTGCTGCTGCACGCGGGCAATCTGGGCTGGTGTCAGGGTCGAGCGGTCGGATTTGCCGATTGAGTTGATGGTTGGCATCACAGCACCTCAATTTCGGCCTGCAGGGCGCCGGTGGCCTTGATGGCCTGCAGGATGGCGATGAGATCGCGCGGCGAGATGCCCAGCGCATTGAGGCCGTCGACCAATTGCTGCAGCGTCACCGATTCATTGACCACAGCGAGCGCGGTGTCAGAGATGTTGGCGTTCAGCGTTGTGTTGGGTTCCACGGCGGTCTGGCCATTGGCGAAAGGCAGGGGCTGCACCACGTTGGGGTTTTCGGCGATGGTGACTGTCAGGTTGGATTGAGCAACGGCCACGCTGGAGACACGCACATCCTTGCCCATAACGATGATGCCTGAGTTCTCGTCGATGACGATCTTGGCGGTCTGGTCGGTTTCGACCATGAGCTGCTCGATGTCGGTCAGCAGGTCGACAATGTTGCCGTTAAAGCCCGGGGGCAGAGTGACGCGAACCGTAGCGGGATCTTCGGGGGTGGCGGTTGGTGCGCCAATGAAGTCGTTGACCGCCAGGGCGATGCGACGTGCGGTGGTCAGATCTGGATTGCGCAGCGCGAGGCGCAGCGAGGTCTGCGAACCAAGATGAAAGTCGATTTCGCGCTCGATCAGGCCGCCATTGGCGATGCGACCTGTGGTCGGGACGCCCGAGACGATGCTGGCCGCGTCACCGCCCGCGCTAAAGCCGTTGATCAGGACCGGACCCTGGGCGATGGCATAGACGTCTCCGTCAGCCGCCAGCAGTGGGGTAACCAGAAGTGTGCCGCCCTGCAGGCTGTTGCTGTCGCCAAGTGCCGCGACCGAAACATCCATGCGTGACCCCTGCGTACCAAAGGCGGGCAGGTTTGCGGTGACCATGACGGCGGCCACATTGGCGGTGCGGACGTTCTCGCCAGCGGTGTTGACGCCGAGGCGCTCGAGCATGGACTGCAGGGACTGCTTGGTGAAGGGGGAGTTGTTGAGGCTGTCGCCAGTGCCGTTCAGGCCAACGACCAGACCGTACCCGACAAGCTGGTTGTCGCGAACGCCCTCGAAATTGACGATGTCCTTGATGCGGGCGGCTGCGGCGTAGGCGTCGGCCATCGGCATAAGGGTCAAGACGGTACATAGCGCCGTGGCAATCAGCTTTTGCAGCAGTGATTTGGTCATATTCGTCCCCGTTCCGAGCCGCTTCATCCCCATGACGCGACATTCAGGAAACTCATTGCGAAAACTGTGCCAGTTTAAGTCTGGTTCGGTAAGCTTATGAAATAAAAGGTGTTTTTGTCGCGGTTCGGTGCGGCGTGTGGCGTTGGAAGGGTGCGGTGAGCAATTCTTGCCGGGTTCGTTAAGGACCTGTTAACGGCTGGCGGCAGATTTTGCCGGTACGTGATCGAAATGATTTGAGTCCATCCGTTGCGCATAGACACAGGTAATCGCACCTCCGGCGTCGGTAAAAGTGGTTCAGCGGGCCGCTCGGGATCGCGCACGGACTTTGTTCCGACAGGCGCTGACGGTCCCGCACGCGCTGCCGGCTCAGCACCGGTGGCGGGCATGACCGGCATTGACGCCATTCTGGCGCTGCAGGCGGTAGGTGGACCGCTAGAGGGCAAGAAGAAGGCGCTGCGCCGCGGTCGGTCACTGCTTGATGCGTTGGAGGACATCAAGGCTGACTTGCTGATCGGGCAGGTGAGCGCTGAGCGTCTGGACAATCTGGCGACCATGCTGAGTGAAATTCGCGAACGTTCTGATCCGGCGCTTGATGGTGTTCTCGATGAGATCGATCTGCGGGTTCAGGTCGAACTGGCAAAGTTCGGGCGATACCCTTCTGCGTGAGCCGATTTCATCAAAATGTTGTCGATAATGGGCTATTCGGCTGACATGCACGCGCATTCACGTGTTAAGCACCACGTGATTTGAGCGCTTGCGGGGGTGCGCCTGCGCGCATATACAGGCCGCCTATAGGGGGCGCATTGGAGTTGAGTCTGCTGATGTCTTCGATTGCTGAAGTAATTGAATACCGGCCCAGTGACGACGAGCCGTTCATGAACCCGCGCCAGCGGGACTACTTTCGGGCCAAGCTGAACGCGTGGAAGGATGATATCCTTCGCGAAAGCCGCGAAACGCTTGATAACCTTCAGGAAGAGAGCCAGAACCACCCCGACATGGCCGATCGTGCCAGTTCGGAAAGTGACCGGTCTCTCGAATTGCGGACGCGTGATCGTCAGCGCAAGCTGATTTCCAAGATTGATGCTGCGATCAAGCGTATCGACGATGGTAGCTATGGCTATTGCGAGGAGACCGGTGATCCCATCGGCCTGGCTCGCCTTGATGCCCGGCCTATCGCCACGCTGAGCCTTGAAGCCCAGGAAATGCATGAGCGTCGCGAAAAAGTCTATCGCGACGAATAGCATTCAACGAGATTGAAACAGGCCCGCAGCGATGCGGGCCTGTTTCGTTATGGGAAGGCGCCTACACCGCGGCGGCGTCAACCTGCTCACGCTGCTTGATAATGGCCTGCTTGCGTTCGCTATAGCGCGAGGTCAGATAGTTGGCGTTGCCACGATTGAGGATGGTGAATTTGACCAGTTCCTCCATCACATCGACGACGCGGTCATAAAACGACGATGGTTTCATGCGGTCATTGGCCTCAAACTCCTGCCAGGCCTTGGCGACGGAGGACTGGTTGGGGATGGTGAGCATGCGCATCCAACGACCCAGCAGCCGCATCTGATTGACCGCGTTGAACGATTGCGAGCCGCCGGACACCTGCATCAGTGCCAGGGTTCGTCCCTGAGTGGGCCGAATGGCGCCGCCGGGCAGGGGGATCCAGTCGATCTGGGCCTTCATCACCGCGGTCATGGCGCCATGGCGCTCCGGGCTGGTCCAGACCTGACCTTCGGACCACAACATCAGTTCGCGCAGTTCCTGGACCTTGGGATGGGTGTCAGGAGCGTCATTGGGCAGCGGCAGGCCATTGGCGTGGAACACTTTGACTTCAGCACCAAATGCCTCAAGCAGGCGTTGCGCTTCGAAGGTGAGTAGCCGGCTATAGGAACGTTCGCGCAACGAGCCGTAGAGCATCAGGATGCGCGGCTTGTGGCTGGTGATCAGCGTGGCAAGGTTGGCAGGATCGGGGACTTCGAGGGCGTCGTCGATGATATTGGGGAGATCAGACAAGGCGCTTGCCCTCGGCATCAATAATCACTTCGCCATCTTCCTTGGTGAAGGGCCCAATGTCGGGGTTCTCCAGAATTTCAAACACGATTTCTGAGGGCCGGCAGAGGCGGGTGCCCCTGGGGGTCTCGACGAAGGGGCGATTGATCAGGATTGGCTCTGCCAGCATAGCGTCGATTAACGCGTCGTCCGAGAGGGTGGGGTCTTCCAGGCCCAGTTCGACATAGGGCGTGCCCTTTTGCCGAATGGCCTGACGCACGGTGATGCCGGCGTCCGCTATCAATTGTTGCAGGCGGTCGCGCGAGGGCGGATTGGTGCGGTAGTCGATCACGACCGGCTCCACGCCAGATTGCCGGATCATGGCCAACGTGTTGCGCGAGGTGCCGCATTCGGGGTTGTGATAGATGGTGACGGTCATCGTGCTGGCCTTTCTTTCTCACCTTCGCCGGCATTGGCATCAAAGGCGGTGCGTGTTCTGTTGGCGAGGGCCACCAGCGAGAGCATGACCGGCACTTCAACAAGCACTCCGACCACGGTGGCCAGAGCGGCCGTCGAGGAAAGTCCGTAAAGGCTGATAGCCACGGCCACAGCCAGTTCAAAAAAGTTAGACGTGCCGATCATGGCGCAAGGGGCAGCGATGCGGTGCGGGATGCGCAGCGCCCAGGCCGCGCCATAAGCGATGGCAAAAATGCCGTACGACTGGATCAGCAAGGGTACGGCGATCAGCGCGATCACCAGCGGCTGCGCCAGAATGACATTGCCCTGGAAGCCAAACAACAGCACGACGGTGGCGAGCAGCCCGACCATCGAGGCGGGCTTGAGCCTGGCGATAAAACCATTGAGACGGGTGGATGAGCCGTCTGCGGCAAGCAGATAACGACGGGTCAAGATGCCTGCTGCCAACGGCACGACGACATAGAGCAGGACTGACAGAATTAGGGTGCCCCAAGGTACCGGAATATCGGTGACACCCAGCAACAGCGCGACAATCGGTGCATAGGCAAACACCATGATGAGATCGTTCACGCTAACCTGGGCGAGGGTGTAGTTGGCATCGCCGCGGGTGAGCTGGGACCAGACAAAGACCATGGCCGTACAGGGAGCCGCCCCCAGCAGGATCAGCCCGGCGATATAGCCTTCGGCGTCGGCAGCTGGAATCCAAGCGGCAAACACGCCCTTGAAGAAGAATACGCCCAGAACGGCCATGCTGAAGGGTTTGATCAGCCAGTTGACGACCAGCGTGACCACCAATCCCCTGGGTTGTTCGGCAATGCGGTGCAGGCTGCCGACATCGACGGCGATCATCATGGGGTAGACCATGGCCCAGATCAGGATTGCGACGGGTAGATTGACCTGAGCGATTTCGAGGGCTGCGAGGCTGGAAAAAACGCCCGGCATCAACTGCCCCAGTGCAATACCGGCAATGATGGCCAGGCCTACCCAGAGAGAGAGGTAACGTTCAAAAACTGACATGGTTTAGGCAACTTCCTCGTTATCGGTTGTGCCTTCCATGGCGCCGATGCCGGCGAGCCTGGATTTGAGCGTCATGCGATCAATTGAGGATAGCGGGAGGCTGGCAAAGGCGTTGATGCGGTTGCGCAGAAATCGAAGGGTGTCTTCAAAGGCGGCGCGTTGTTTAAAGTCCGGGCCAGAAACTGCCGCGGGATCGCTGATCCCCCAGTGGGCGGTCATGGGCTTGCCGGGCCAAAGCGGGCAGGCTTCGCCCGCGGCGTTATCACAAACGGTGAAGATGAAGTCCAACTCGGGCGCGTCTGGGGTCGTAAACTCGTCCCAGGATTTCGAGCGCAGACCATCTGTGGCAATGCCAGCCCTGGTCAGGGTTTCCAATGTCATGGGGTGCACTTCACCCTTGGGCGTGGATCCCGCAGAGTAAGCGCGGAAACGGCCGTCGGGGAGGTTGTTCATCAAGGCTTCGCCGATGATGGAGCGGGCCGAATTCCCGGTGCACAGGAACAGGACATTGTAGACGCGATCAGACATGGTGCGCTTCCTTGGGGCTGCAGCAGGGTGTGATATCGGCGATGAGAGGTTCGCAAAGCTCGGGGCGACCGCCGCAGCAGTCCTGCACGAGGAAATTTGCGATCTCGCGCACGCGTTCGAGCACGGCGCGATAGACGATGGAACGCCCCTGACGCTCGGCTTCGATCAGTCCGGCGCGGGTCAGGATCGCCAAATGGGTCGACATGGTGTTTTGCGGCACGTCGAGCTGGCGGGCAATTTCACCGGCGGGCATGCCTGAGGGTTCGTGTGTGATGATGAGCTTGAAGGCCTCGAGGCGGGTGGCCTGCGAGAGCGCCGTGAAGACATCGATTGCCTGAGTTGATTCCATATATCTGGATTTATCGATATATGTTGCTGCTGTAAACCCGGCAAATGGAAAACGGGGCCATTGGCCCCGTTGGTTTCGTGTTGCAGCTCAAGCTAGAAGCCAAAGACTGTGGTGATACCCGTCTGATTGTTGCCAAACTGGGCACAGCGACCACGGGTGTTTTCGCCAAACTGCAGCAGGGCGCAACTATTGTTGTTACCGCGCTGCTCGATGGTGCCGTGATGGCCATTGCCGTCCTGCACGATCAGGCCGTTGTTGTTGCGGCCGCGCTGATCGACACCAGCAGTGTTGTGATTGCCGTTCTGGCGGACATTTGCGCCGCCCTCGGAGGCGCCGTTGACCAGTGAGAGCATGAGCAGACCCAGACCTAGTACCTGCTGGTGCTCGGAATTCTGAGGGGCAAAGCTCAGACTGAACTGGCCACCAGCCATAGCCGGGGTCGACAGGCTCGCTGCGCTGATGATGAGGGCTGTAGTGGCGATGGCGAGGGTCTTGAAGAGCTTGGTGGTCATGGCGTTTCTCCCGTTTGACGCTGGACTAAGTGGCCGATGATCTAAGAGTAGTGGGGGCTGGCTGAACCGGTTCGGAGCGGGGTGTTCATTTACGGTTCAGCCAAAGCTGACAGCAAGGCCTCAGGTGAAGCGCGCGCCGTTCTGGGTACAGGCGACAGTCTGCCCGCCCACGATGATTGAGAAGTCGACGCTGTAGCGCGCGTCGGCATTGATCATCATCTGGCCGACGGAGACGGCCTCATTGGCGGGGGCTGAGAACGCGCCTCCCTGGCTGATGTTGGACGAATTGCCGTTGCTGGCGCTCCTGATGGCAAAGCGATACTCGCCGCTGACGTCCTGTGGACTGAAGACAGAGCCCGTGATTGTCCGCATGCCATTCTGGTTCTGCTCGGCGATGTCGCAACGCAGGGAATTGGTATCGGAACTGGCCATGCCCACAGATGCGGCGATGGCGACGATGCCGACACCAAAAAACAGGGGCAGGGTGCGGGTAAGCTGAGTCATTGTCGGATCCTCCTTGCGGTTCGGGATGACCGGAAGGGTAAAGCCCTTCCGGCGACGGGGATTACTCGCAGACCTGCACGAAAGCGGTGACATTGCCCGAACCGCCCTGAACCACATTGGCGTTGCAGCCATTGCCGGTCTGCACGCCTGCCGTGATGTTGCCATTGCCGTCCTGGCTGATGATCGCGTTGTGGTTGGTGCCGAACTGGCCGATGCCGGCGGCGTTGCGGTTGCCGCGCTGGATGGTTTCGGCGCGGTTGTTGCGGCCCTCCTGACCGATGGCGCTGATATTGCGGTTGCCGTTCTGACGGCTCAAACCGGTGTTCCAGCTGCCGCGCTGCTGCAGACCAAAGCGGTTGTACCAGCCGGTCTGGCTGCCGCCTGAACTGTTGCTATAGCCGTACTGGTTGATGAAGACGTCGTTGGCCATGGTTGGGGCCGCACTCACGGCGATCATGGCGGCAATTGCGGTGGTGATGATGGTGCGCTTCATGGTTGTCTCCTGCCTTGGCCTGCACTCCCTGTGGAGCGCTTCTTGCCGATGACCCAAGCATTAAGGGAGGCAGGCAGAACCGGGACTGAACCCTGAGTTCAGATTGGGTTCATTCTCATGGCGGCGGTTCGGCAGCGGGCAGCTCGATTTGGCGTTCGATTCCGATTGAAGTGAGAAAATCGGTATCATGGCTGATCACCAGCAAGGCGCCGTCATAGCTGCGCAGGCCAGCCTCGAGCTCTTCTACAGCGGCGATATCGAGATGGTTGGTGGGTTCGTCCAGGATTAGCAATTGCGGCGGGTTATCGCCGCCGATAGTGCAGGCCAAGCCCGCGCGCAGCATTTCACCGCCACTGAGCGTGCCGGCCAGCTGCAGTGCGGCATCAGCGCGGAACATGAAGCGGGCGAGCGCGGCGCGGCAGGTGCGCTCATCGCTGTCCGGGTTGAGGGCGCGAAAATTGTCGCGAATGGTCTGGGCCGGATCGAGCAGGCTGACGGTCTGATCGAGCATGGCGTAGGGCACATGAATATGCGCTGTGCCGTGTTGGGCCGGAAGATCGCCCGTCATCAAACGCAGCAGGGTGGTCTTACCTGAACCATTGGGGCCTGAGATGGCGACGCGCTGCGGCCCGGTGATGGCGAAGGACAAATTGCTGATCAGCAGGGTGCCGGTGTCAGGGCCTCCCGAGAGCGCAGTGGCCTGCAGCACGGTGCGGCCAGCGGGCAACCGGGTGGGCGCGAGCGAAACCGTCAGGGGGGTGAGCACTTCGACCCTGGCGCGGGCCGCGTTGGCCAGTTCGGCGGCCTCGTTGCGCTGGCGGCTGGCAATGCGGGCATTCTCGCCGCTGGAGTTTTCGGCGTTCTCCTTCATGCCGCCAAGCAGGATTTTGGGCATGCCACCCTTTGCCGCCTTGCGCTTGCCAGCGCCGTCCTTGCGGGCCTTCTTTTCGGCCACATTCTGGATCTTGCGGTCGATGTCGGCGACCTTGCGTTCGGCGGTTGATAGCTCGTGTTGAGCCGCATCGTGTTCGAGGGCCTTGCGCTCGGCATAGTGTTCCCAATTGCCGCCATAGCTGTGGACTCCCAGCGTGGTCAGCTCGACAATGGCGTCCATTTCGCGCAGCAGGGTGCGGTCATGGCTGACGACGATGGCGGCGCCCCGCCAGTGGCGCAGCAGGTTCGCGACCGCGTCACGACCTCCTGTGTCCAGGTTGTTGGTGGGCTCATCGAGCAGGATGATGTCGGGTGCGGCCAGGATCAGACGAGCCAGTGCCAGTCTTGTGCGCTGGCCGCCACTGAGCGTGTCCAGCGACCGGTCAGCGGGGTAATCGGGCAGGCCTACATCGTTAAGCGCGCCGGAGATGCGCGCGGGCAGGGTCCAGTCGGCCTGATCGGCGTCCTGAAGGCTGCCCTGGCCCCGCTCAAGCCGGTCGAGCCGGGCAAGAGCGGTGGTGATACCGAGATGATCGGCAATGGTATCGGACGGCAAAACCTGCACGCACTGCTCCAGCATGGCGAGCGATCCGGCAATGGTAACCGATCCGGCAGCAGGGGGGATTAGTCCGGCAATGATGGCCAACAGGGTGGATTTGCCTGTGCCATTGCGACCGATCAAGCCGGTTCGGTGGTTGCCGAAGGCGAGGTCGAGACCGGTAAAGAGAGGCTGGTTATCGGGTGTGGCGTAGGTGAGCTGATGCAGGGTGACGGAGGCGGGCATGGACGGATTCCAGATGAGCGATGCGGGTGAGGCAGTCGTTCAAAGTGAAATCCATGGGGTACCGTCCGGTCAGTGCTGCGTGTGGGCGCAAGATAGGCGAGGGCGGGGAGATGTCAAGATTGGCGGCCGATGGCCAGCCTGTCACCCTACCCTCGGTCCCTCCCCATCGAGGGGAGGGAGGCGCCAGCACAAGGCCCGTGTTCATTGTGATCTTCTCTGCGAGGGAGCGTGCCGACTGCGGGAGCTGCTATGCGAGATAGCGCTGCCTGAGGTGGGCCTTGAAGATGTCGGCGTTGAGCGGCTCGCCGGTGGCGCGGGTGATCAGTTCGGGCGTGGACCAGCGCGAGCCCTGGCTCCAAATATTGTCGGCGCGCCATTGATTGACGCCGTTGAAGTCACCCCTGGCGATATCGCTGCGCAGGTTGGGCTGGGCCTTTTCGAGCGTGGCCCATTGCTGGGCGGCGATCATGGCGCCCAGTGTGTAGCTGGGGAAATAGCCAAAGGCGCCGCCGGGCCAATGCACGTCCTGCATCGGGCCGTCCTTGGGGTCGTTGATGGTAGAGATGCCAAGATATTCTGTCATCTTGGCGTCCCAGGCTTCGGGGATCTGGCTGGCGTCGAGCTTGCCGCTGACCAGATCCTGTTCCAGCTCGTAGCGCAGGATGACGTGGAGCGGGTAGGTGACCTCATCGGCATCGACACGGATGTAGCCGCGTTCGACGAAATTGACCTCGTTGAGGACGTCGGCGGTTTCCCAGCCGGGGATGGCGTCGGGGCCGAGATGCTGGTGCACCAGCGGCAGGGCGAAGTCCCAGAATTCGGGGCTGCGGGCCAGCTGCATTTCAACGAACAGGCTCTGGCTTTCGTGAATGCCCATGCCGCGCGCCTTGCCGAGTGGCCAGTGTGACCATTCCTTGGGCAGGCCCTGTTCGTATAGGGCGTGGCCGGTTTCGTGCAGTACGCCCATGAGCGAGGAGAGGAATTCGTCGGTGCGGTAGCGCGTGGTCATGCGCACGTCGGAGGGTACGCCGCCGCAGAAGGGGTGGTGCGACACGTCGAGCGAGCCGTGGGTGAAATCGAATCCCACGGCGCGCATGGCGGCCAGACCCAGTTCGCGCTGCTTTTCAATCGGGTAGGGGGCATTGAGGCTCTTGCGCGGACGCTTGGCCAGGCGGGCTTCCTGAGCCGCCAGGGCTTCGGGCACGAAGCCTTTGAGGAAGCTCTTGAGATCGGCAAAGACCGGATCGAGATCGGCGGTGCGGTTGCCGGGGTCGTATTGATCCATCAGGGCGTCGTACGGAGCCAGTCCTGTTGCGTTGGCGCGCAGCTGGGCCTCTTCGCGCACAAGAGCGATGACGCCTTCGAGGGCGGGCAGGAAGCTGTCCCAATCGCCCTTGGCCCGCAGGTCGCGCCAGAGCTGCTCGGAACGCATGGTCGCGGCGGTGCGGCGCTCGACGAAATCGGTGGGCAGGCAGGTGGCGTTGATGTACTGGCGCTTGAACTCGGCCAGCGCCAGGGTCTGGTCCTCGGTCTCAGGCCTTGCAGCCTTGATCCAGTCGGCGATTTGCGGTGCGGTGGCCTGCGCGTGGTACATGCCAGCCAGATTGGCCATGGCCTCGGCGCGCTTTTCGCCGCCACCGACGGCCATGTGCGTGGCCTCGTCAGCGCCCAGGATGGAGAGCGCGTGCTCCAGGGATTCAAGCTTGCGACCGAGATCATCGAGTTTTTGGAAAGACACTGGCAGACTCCGAGAATTGCTGCGCTGAGATGTTCCACAGGCTGAGGCGTTGGGCAAGCATGGGTGAGCACTGCGCGGGGCACCGGTTTTTTTGCCCAGACCTTATGGCCAATTTCATCGCTCGCAGGCTGGCGGCCCAGTCCTAGACCCGTATGACTGGCAATGCCGCACGCCCGGGCTCTCCCCTGTCGCCTACAGGCCGCCCGTGTGGGACATACGGGGTGAGTATGAAATGGGGTTTTGGGGGCGGGGATAAGGGGGGGGGG